>Ga0265299_10000426_pt1 | contig 53325 bp, 48 predicted proteins | sample AusTroGonzalo_MG_4_FD_193485 | JGI IMG/M metagenome (GOLD analysis project Ga0265299, IMG submission 193485) | Bovine rumen microbial communities from tropical cattle in Woodstock, Queensland, Australia - Gonzalo_02 | ecosystem: Host-associated > Mammals > Digestive system > Stomach > Rumen ...
CATCCTGCGCCTCAAGTACCGTCTGGGCCTGTTTGACACCCCCAACACCGGTGACAAGGGATATGATAAGTTCGCATCAAAGGAGTTTGAGCAGAAAGCATATAACGCAGCCCTTGAGAGTGAGGTGCTCCTTAAGAACCAGGGCGGAATACTGCCGCTTGCCAAGGGAACCAAGATACTCATCACCGGCCCCAACGCCAATCAGATGCGCTGCCTGGACGGTGGATGGAGCTACAGCTGGCAGGGCTCCGGCAACGAGGACATCACCGCCCCGTACAACACCATCTATGAGGCTTTCTGCAACAAGTTCGGTGCCGATAACATCATCCTTGAGAAAGGTGTCAGCTATAACGAGCGCGGTGAGTACTATATGGAGAACCGCCCCGAGATTGACAAAGCCGTTGCCGCTGCCCGTAAGGCCGATGTCATCGTAGCCTGCATCGGCGAGAACAGCTACTGCGAGACTCCCGGTAACCTTACAGACCTGTGGCTCTCAGAGAACCAGCGCAACCTGGTCAAGGCACTGGCCGCCACCGGCAAGCCTGTTATCCTGGTGCTCAATGAAGGCCGCCCCCGCCTTATCACAGACATCGAGCCGCTTGCCAAAGCTGTCATTGACATCTTCCTGCCCGGCAACTACGGTGCCGATGCACTTGTTGACCTCATTGCCGGTGATGCCAATTTCTCGGCCCGCATGCCCTACACCTACCCGCGTGAGATCAACTCGCTGGCCAACTATGACTACAAGACAAGTGAGGAGGTGGGCACCATGCAGGGCGCATACAACTATGACGCCAAGGTATCACTGCTGTGGCCCTTCGGCTACGGCCTCAGCTACACCACCTTTGATTACTCCAACCTCAAGGTTGACCGCAGTGAGTTCACACGCGATGATGTAATCACCGTATCTGTCGATGTCCGCAACACCGGTTCCGTAGCCGGTAAGGAGGCCGTCCTGCTCTACAGCAGTGACCTGGTTGCATCGGTCATACCGGACAACAAGCGTCTTCGTGATTTCACCAAAATAGAGCTCAAACCGGGTGAGAGCCGCACCGTCACATTCAACCTCAAAGCCACTGACCTGGCATTCGTAAGCGCCGACGGCAGCCAGTGGATGCTTGAAGAGGGTGATTTCCTGCTCAAGATAGGTCGTCTGTCCGTACCCGTCAAATGCACCGAGACATCCATCTGGCCTATTCCTTAACGCAGTAGGGACGGTTCATCCCGTGATTTTTTGAAAGTCTAAACTAACCGGATTATGAAAAGAACTATTGCCTTTATTGCTGCGGCTCTGATGGTGAGCCCGGCTTTCTCACAGAAGACTCTTAAGAGTGCATATGCCGATGCTTTCAAGATGGGCTGTGCCGTCAACTCACAGATTGTGAGCGGGCGTGACAGCCGATCGGCCCAGATCATACTGCAGCAGTTCAATGCCGTATCACCTGAGAATGACATGAAGGCCGAGGTGCTGCACCCCACCCCTGATACCTGGAACTTCCAGGCTGCTGACCGCTACGTCAAGTTTGCACAGGACAACGGTCTCTGGGCTCTGGGACATACGCTGATATGGCATAACCAGACCCCTGATTTCTTCTTCAACCATGCTGATGGCACCCCCAAGAGCCATGATGAGATGGTTGAGACCATGCGCAGCTACATTGAGACCGTAGCCGGCCATTTTGCAGGCAAGATCAACGCATGGGATGTGGTGAATGAGATCATTGACAATGACGGCTCATACCGCAAGACCCTCTGGACCGATGCCTTTAACGGTGACGGTGATGAGGTGGTCCGCCTGGCATTCCAGTTTGCCCATCAGTATGACCACAATGCCGAACTCTACTACAACGACTTCAACGTATGGCGTCCCTCCAAGCGTGACGGAATAGCACGTATGATACGGATGCTCCAAAAGAACGGCATCAAGGTTGACGGCGTAGGCATACAGGCCCACTGGGGTCTTAACTTCCCCAAGAACGAGTACATAACAGCTGCTATCGATACATTCGCAGCCCTGGGCGTCAAGGTTATGATTACTGAGCTTGATGTCGATGTTCTGCCGCTCACCAAGGAGGGCCAGGTTATAGGCAAATCACTGCAGGATCCGCTCTATCAGTTGGAGGAGTTCGAGACCTATCTTGATCCATACAAGAACGGTCTGCCCGATGACGTCCAGGCCCAACTGACAGCCCGCTATGCTGAGCTGTTCAACATATTCTATGAACGCCGCGACAAGATAGACCGCGTAACCATCTGGGGACTCCACGACGGCATGTCTTGGAAGAACGGCTACCCCATCCCCAACCGCACCAACTATCCCCTGCTCTACAACCGCGACCGCACTCCCAAGCCCGCGTTCCAGGCTGTCATACAAATTCCTAAGTAGGGACGGTTCCTCCCGTGATTTTTTGGGGTATAGGTATCTGAAACTCCCCGCCCTGCCATCGGCCTGGCCCAAAGGCTACATCAAAGGCGTCCGTACCCGCACCGGCCAAACTATAGATATCAAGTGGTAAAAAAAGAAGGTCGGAGATTATCCGACCTTCAAAATTTAAGTATCAGACTCAGCGTAACAAGCTAATACTGATAAGAAAGCCGACACAAACATATTCAGGCTGCTTCTTTCTGCGTCAGTCGAGCCTGAGATCACCGTTCTTGATCCAGCCGGCATGGCGCATGATCATTCCGATGATAATAGTAAGTATTGCGGGAATTATTACGCAGATTGAAATGAGGGCCATCCAATCCTCGGTGGTTACGGCGGTGCGGGTGCCGGCCGTAATCTCCTGCATCCAGCCCGTATAGACTCCAATGGGACCCACCATACCGCATGTGCCCATGCCAGATGCTATGGCCGGGCCGTTCATCTCAATCTTGAGCAGACAGGTGGCTATCGGTCCTGTTATTGCCGATACCATTATAGGAGCCAGCCATATTTTGGGGTTCCTTACTATATTGCCCATCTGGAGCATGCTGGTGCCCAACCCCTGTGATATGATTCCATTCCAGCGGTTCTCGCGGAAACTCAGAACTGCGAATCCCACCATCTGTGCGCAGCAGCCTGCAAGAGCGGCACCACCGGCCAGACCGGTAAGGCTCAGAGCAGCGCAAATGGCAGCCGAGCTTATAGGCAGCGTCAGAGCCATACCGACAATGACCGACACCAGAATACCCATAAGGAATGGCTGCTTGGTGGTGGCCCACATTATGACCTCGCCCAGGCTGCTGGCGGCCGATCCTATGCCTGGAGCCCACCAGTATGAAAGTCCTATGCCTACTCCAATTGTAACAAGCGGGGTTATAAGAATATCTATCTTGGTTTCCTTGGATACGGCCTTGCCCAACTCGGATGCAAAAATAGTAACCACATAAACTGCCAGAGGGCCTCCTGCCCCACCCAGTTTGTTTGCCGCAGCACCTACTGCCAGCATGGAGAAGAGCACCAGGTTGGGTGTACCCAGGGCATAGGCAATTGATGCAGCCATAGCCGGACCGGCCATGCTCTTGGCAAAACCTCCCACATCGACCAGCCACTGCAGACCCGTCTGCTCACCTATTGTTGCTATGATTGTACCTATCAGAAGTGATGCAAACAGACCTTGAGCCATTGCACCCAGAGCATCAACTCCATAACGTTTGCCGGAGATGATTATGTTCTTTCTCTCAAGAAAAGCCTTAAATTTTCCCATAACGCCTGCAAAGTTACAAAATAGTACAATTGGGGTCTGTCCCCAATTGTACTATTTTATGCGGAGGGCGCGGGTGGCGTTGAGGACGGCCAGGACGGTGACGCCTACATCGGCAAAGACTGCCATCCACATGGTAGCCAGGCCGGGTATGGCCAGCAGGAGTACCAGGACTTTTATGCCTATGGCAAACCAGATGTTCTGACGTGCTATGCGGATGGTGCGGCGGGCTATCTCAATAGCCTGAGCTATCTTGGAGGGTTTATCATCCATGAGCACCACATCGGCGGCCTCAATTGCAGCGTCCGATCCCAGAGCACCCATGGCTATGCCTATGTCCGCACGGGTAAGCACCGGAGCGTCATTGATGCCGTCGCCTACGAATGCGAGCGTTCCGTCTGCAAGCAATTTCTCAACTTCCTGCACCTTATCGGCCGGGAGCAGCTGTGCATGATACTCGTCAACGCCCACCTTTGCGGCTACTGCGGCAGCCACGTTCTTCTGATCACCTGTAAGCATTACTGTCTTAGAGATACCGGCATCCTTAAGCTGAGTAATGGCCAGAGCTGCATCCTCCTTGATGCGGTCTGATATCACTATGTGACCGGCATACTCACCGTCAATCGCTACGTGGATTATTGTGCCCTCATGATGGCAGGAACGCCACTGAGCCCCTACTTTCTCCATCAGTTTGCTGTTACCCACAGCAACGCGGCGGCCGTTTACCGTAGCCAGAATTCCGTGACCGGCGGTCTCCTCAACATCGGCTATTGCGCAGTCATCCTGCTCATTTGGATAAGCGTTACGCAAAGCCATGGCTATGGGATGCGTTGAGTGACGCTCCACATGAGCGGCAAGATGCAACAACTCATTCTCCGTCACAAGCTGCGGATGGATTGCTGTAACCTCAAACACGCCCTCTGTGAGTGTTCCCGTCTTGTCAAAGACCACGGTTTTAACACCGGCCAGTTTGTCAATCAGGTTGGAGCCCTTAATAAGGATGCCCTTGCGCGACGCACCGCCCAGTCCGCCAAAGAACGTAAGGGGTACCGATATCACCAGCGCACACGGGCAGGATACCACCAGGAACAGCAGGCCGCGGTATATCCATGATGTCCAGTCACCCGTTATGATTCCCGGTATCACAGCCACCAGCAAAGCCAGAGCCACTACGATGGGTGTATATACTCTTGCAAACCTTGTAATGAAACCTTCGCTGCGGCTCTTGCTCTCGGCGGCATTCTCAACAAGGTCCAGAATCTTTGAAACGGTTGAATTGGCAAACTCCTTTGTGGTACAAACCTTGAGCAAGCCTGTCAGGTTAACGCAGCCGGAGAGTATCTCATCGCCTTTTTGTACGCTATGGGGCATGCTTTCACCCGTAAGCGCCACGGTATCAAGGCTGGAGTTGCCCTCTATCACAACGCCGTCCATAGGCACCTTCTCTCCCGGGCGGATCACTATTGTCTCACCCGGCTTAACGGCACTGGGAGCAACGGTAAAGAGATTACCATCACGCTCCACGTTTGCCGTGTCGGGGCGTATATCCATAAGGTGTGAGATTGAACGGCGGCTGCGGCCCTCGGCCACCTCTTCAAACATCTCGCCAATCTGGAAAAAAAGCATCACAAATACAGCCTCGGCAAACTGATTCTCGGCCCCAGGCATGAAACCTATCACCAGCGCTCCTATTGTGGCTATGCTCATAAGGAAATCCTCGCTCAACGCCTCACCGTGCAACAGGCCCTCGGCGGCCTCCTTGAGTGTCTCCCAGCCCACTATCAGATAAGGTACAAGGAACAGGAGCAGATACTGCCAGTCCTGCCATGCGGTGCGGTGTTCAATTACTGATGCGGCAATAAGCAGCACCGTTGAAGCAATGATCTTGACTATACGACCTCGGCCCTCCTCTTCCTCTTCATGATGATGGTGGTGCTCATGACCGTGCTCGTGATCATGTACGTGACAGCTCTCGCACACCTGGTGCTCATGCTCGTGATGATGATGTTCGTGTATCATATGCAGTTTTTATTGATTTCTGCTGCAAAGGTACGGGGCCCGTCATGCAACCGGGTTGCAAATTCTACCATTATTGACTATTTTTGCTCCCGATGAACGAGCCCACAATCAGGATAGAATCACTCAGCACAGGCTACCGCGCCAAAAACAACGTCAAGGTGGTGGCCCATGACATCAACGCCACCATACGCGGCGGTGAGTTGACCTGTCTGCTGGGCCCCAACGGCGCCGGCAAATCCACCCTGCTGCGCACCCTATCGGCATTCATGCCACCCATTAAGGGTCAAATATTCCTGATGGGACGCAAACTTAGCCAATATACTGACAAGGAACTGGCCAAGACCATAGGCGTTGTGCTTACGGAGAAAACTGATCTAAGGAACATGAGCGTAGAGGAACTGGTAGGACTGGGACGCAGCCCCTACACCGGATTCTGGGGGACGCTTGATGATAACGACCGCCGGATTGTGTCCGATGCCATCCGGATGGTAGGCATTGAATCACTCCGCGGGCGTATGGTCCAGACGCTGAGTGACGGCGAACGTCAGAAAGTGATGATTGCCAAGGCACTGGCACAGCAGACCCCCGTGATATTCCTTGATGAGCCCACCGCGTTCCTGGATTATCCAAGCAAGGTTGAGCTGATGCAACTGCTGCATAACCTGTCGCGCACCACCGGAAAGACCATATTCATGTCAACCCATGACCTGGAACTGGCTCTCAGGATAGCCGATACCATCTGGCTCATGGACCAGGAAAGCGGAGTCATAACAGGAACGCCCCACAAACTGGCCACCGACGGCACTCTGAGCCGCTTCTTTTCACATAAAGGAATAAGCTTTGATATTCACAATATTGACGGCACACTCTGTATTATTCCTAAATTGAAAATTGAGAATTGAGAATTAAAAATAGAGCCAGTGCCAAGCCAGACGGTCCTCGCCCGGACGGTACTCAAGCGTTGGTGTGGGAATCTTGATGGCGCTCAGCACGCGGAGAATATGCTTTAGATTCTTGTTCTTGCAGGGTATGCGTGATATGTCTATATCAGGTGCCAAAAACAAGCGGCGCTGTCGGGCATCATTGGGCATGTATTTTACCTGGCCAGGTGCGTGTGTAGGGTCATACTCCCAGCCACGGCCCCACTTATCGTCGGTTCCGGCCTTACCTGCGGGATCAAAATTATTGTACTCACCTGTCATACCCTCGGCGCCGTAGCCTATGGCCCATCCCAGCCATGACGGGTATCGGCTCTTTTCATTCATGAACATTGATTTGACATCGCAGGCCACCCAGATGGTGATACCGCTATAGTCCTCATACAGGCGGTCAAGCCAGTCCTCACCCATAATGAAGTCACGCTCCATGGTCAGCCTGTTGCTCACGTTGTACTTGGAACAGCCGGAGTTATGATATGAGTATTTGAGTGCTATGCGCTGTTCATGCCACAGAGCCTGCTGTCCCATAAAGAGACCTGTACCTACCAGATTGGCGGTCATATCGCCCCATGAGAAACCCCAACTGGCCGACATTCCGTCAAACACCTCAACCAGAGTCATGACTGTAAGGCCAAGCGGTCCGCCGTACAGTATTGAACGGCGCTCATCCAGCCCCGTCATGGTAAGAGCCTCATAGCCTATGTTAGCCAGATTATAGCACGAGTTGGCATGACCCGCCTTATCCATCTGCAGCCACTCCTTGTTGTCATTGTAAAAATGGAACCCGCCGGTCTCAGAGCCTGAGTACCACGATGAGTAAAGTGAACCCATTATTCCGGTTATCAGGGCACCCTCTGTTGCCAATGTGATGATTGCACCCTGATTTAGCTTGGGACGGCCCGTAGTTATGCTCTGGTCCTGGAAAGAGGTGGAACTGAGTGATGATTGGTTATCGGGAGCAAAGAAAGGGTTTATTTCAAGCTCATATTCTGTATTAGAGAAACCGTTGCTATAATTGTATGCGCTTGCGGTATCAGTTATAAATGCAAATAGCAGGATTGAGATAAAGCACCTTCTTAACATACGTTTCAATTTTCCGGCCGCAAAGGTACAAATAATCTACCAATCGTTACATTGAATGTTAAAGAAAATCAAGTGAAAGCTGACCGTCACCCAGCAGATTGAAACTCATCCTGTGATACGGCGTGGTTCCGTATTTCTTTATGGCCTCACGATGCTTGGCTGTGGGGTAACCCTTGTTTTCAAGCCAGTCATACTGCGGATACTCCTGTGCTATACGGTTCATAAAATCATCACGGTAGGTCTTGGCCAGGACTGATGCCGCCGCAATGGACATCATCTTGCCGTCACCCTTGACGATGGTGGTGTGCGGAATGCCCGGATATGGGATAAAGCGGTTGCCGTCAATAAGCAGGTGCTCGGGCCGAACCTTCAGCTGGTCTATGGCCCTGTGCATGGCCGTGAACGATGCCTTGAGAATGTTTATCCTGTCTATCTCAACATTATCAACCACACCCACAGCCCATGCCAACGCCTCACGTTCTATCACAGGACGCAGGGCATAACGTTGCTTCTCGGTCAGCTGCTTGGAGTCATTGAGCAGCTCATTGCTGAAATCAGGCGGCAGTATCACCGCAGCCGCATAGACAGGCCCCGCCAGACAGCCGCGCCCTGCCTCATCACACCCGGCCTCAACACGGCCCTCAACCAGAAACGGTAACAACGGATTATGATTCATCTTTACTTATTTTTTTGCCATTTCCAATTACGTACGGCAGCAGAAACAGCCCTATCCATGTTGACTTTTTCATAACGCAAAGTTAATTAAAGTGACGGTTTCATGCGTATCTTTGCAGCCCTATTCAGAAAAATGAAGATTGAACTTGCCGGAACATACGGATACAGGCGGATGATAAAGACATCATTGCCGTCCACACTGATGATGCTTGCCATATCGGTCTATAGCATCGTGGACGGACTGTTTGTATCCAACTACACCGGAACCACTGCCTTTGCCGCACTCAACCTCATCTGGCCCGCCATAATGATGACCGGTGCCATAGGTCTCATGTTCGGCACCGGCGGCAGCGCATACGTGGCCATGATCCTGGGGCAAGGTGACAAGGAACGTGCCTGCCGCGCCTTCAGCATGGTTGTCAAGACGCTGTTCATTGTGGGGGTGATAGTGACAATCCTCTTCTTCATATTCATCAGACCCATATCGGCCCTGCTCGGTGCATCGGGCCAGATGCTTGACTACAGTGTCCGTTACGGGCGTATCGTGCTCACGGCAATGCCGTTCTACATGATGCAGATGGCATTCCAGTCACTCTTTATGACGGCTGAGATTCCGCAACTGGGCACCCGCCTCACCCTGATCTGCGGCATTACCAACATAGCGCTCGATGTACTGTTCATTGCCGTCTTCAAGTGGGGCCTGACAGGTGCCGCCATCGCAACGGCCGCCGGAATGGCGCTTGGTGGAATCTACCCGCTGTACTATTTCAACTCCAAACGCAACAAGACACACCTGCGGTTCGTTCGCACCAGAACAGACAACACAAGCATACTCCAGGTCTGCTCCAACGGCCTCTCAGAATACGTAGGCAACATCTCACTGAGCATTGTGAGCATGTGCTACAACCTGCAACTCATGCGCCTGATTGGTGAAAAGGGCGTTGCGGTTTATGGCATCCTCATGTACATAGGCTTTGTGTATGCATCGGTCTTTATCGGGTTCAACCTGGCCATATCGCCCGTAATCAGTTACAATTACGGAGCCCAGAACCATGATGAGCTGAAACGCCTGCTGCGCAAAAGCCTGGTGCTGCTCTTCTGCGCCGGCACAGTACTGACTTTATTATCAGAGGTATTGAGCGGCCCCATGGCAGGAATCTTTGTAGGCTATGACCCGGAACTGAAAGCCCTCACGGCACACGCCATTCGCCTGTACATGCTCAGTTTCATGATTTGTGGCCTGAACATGTTTGTATCGGCCTTCTTCACCGCCCTGAACAACGGAATAGTATCGGCCGTAGCGGCATTCACCCGCACCCTTATCTTTGAGTTGGGCGCAGTATTCATCCTGCCGCTAATCTGGGGCCTCAACGGAGTCTGGCTCGCAGTAGATCTGGCCGATATCCTGGCCCTGCTCCTCTCTGCCATCCTCCTCTACTCCTTCCGCTCCCGCTATCACTATTGACACGATATCCTACTGAGATAATCATATCAAGATTATTGGTTACTTTTGCAGACGAATATGAAAATATCGATAATCCAGAATAACCCCGTTCAGGGCAACCCGGCAAGCAGCCTCAAAGCCCTGGACAGCCTTATAGGCAACGGATGCGGGGCCGATATCTACGTCCTGCCTGAGATGTTCGCAACCGGACAGTACATAGACCCCACTCCCGTGTTGCAGACCATGGACGGCCCGATAGTAAAATGGCTCCGGGACAAGGCATGCCAGCTTGATGCAGCCGTGTGTGGCACCCTGCCCGTTGCAGAGAACGGCAAGGTCTATAACCGTCTCTGCTTTGCCATGCCCGACGGCAGCATGGATTACTATGACAAGCACCACCTCTTCAGCTACTCCGGCGAGTCACTGCACTACACCCCCGGTCAGGACCGCGTGGTAACAGAGTTCCGCGGCCTGAGGATACTGCTGCTCATATGCTATGACCTGAGGTTCCCCATATTCAGCCGCAACCGCGATGACTACGACGCCGTGATCTACCCCGCCAACTGGCCAAGCAAGCGCATCCTGGCCTGGGACACCCTGCTGCGTGCCCGCGCCATTGAGAACCAGTGCTTTGCCATAGCCGTGAACCGCTCCGGCAGTGATGAGTTTGGCGATTACCCCGGACACAGCGCCATTATCGGCCCATACGGAGACACGCTCATACAGACCGATGAGCGCCCGCAGATGGTATCGGCCACCCTTGACATGGAGCTCCTGAACCGTTTCCGCGCCAAGTTCCCCGTGCTTCAGGACGCAGACCGGTAAAAACACTCACAGCAGGGGCTGCCCTATACACACTGTTTTTCAGACTGCAATATAATGACAGGACTGGATATTGTTATGCGTTTTGTGTATCTTTACCACTGGCAATGAAGCAGAAAAACAGGATATACGCGGCAATAGACCTCAAGTCATTCTATGCGTCGGTAGAGTGCGTTGACAGGGGGTTGGACCCTCTTACCACCAATCTTGTGGTGGCCGATGCCTCACGCACGGACAAGACCATCTGTCTGGCTGTTTCACCGTCACTCAAGAGCTACGGCATAGGCGGGCGCGCACGTCTGTTTGAGGTGGTACAGCGCGTGCGCCAAATCAACAGGGAACGCAGCCTCAACGCTCCCGGCCGTAAGCTGGGTAACCCCGAGACTGACGACACCAAGGTTCAGGCGGATCCGCAAGCAGCCCTGGGTTACATTACCGCGCCGCCCCAGATGGCCCGCTACATGGAGATAAGCAGTAAGATTTACACGATATACCTTAATTATGTCGCGCCCGATGACATACACGTCTATTCCATTGACGAGGTGTTCATTGACCTTACAGACTATCTCAAGATGCGCAAATGTACGGCCCGCCAGATGACCATGCAGATGATACGCGACGTGCTCTCCGGGACCGGCATCACAGCCACCGCGGGCATCGGCACCAACCTCTATCTGGCCAAAGTGGCCATGGATATAGTAGCCAAGCACACTGAGGCCGATAAAGACGGCGTGCGTATAGCTGAGCTTGACGAGATGAGTTACCGCCAGCAGCTGTGGGAGCACCGCCCCCTGACCGATTTCTGGCGCATAGGACGTGGCATAGCTGCCAAACTGGAGAGTTACGGCATGCGAACCATGGGCGATGTGGCCCTCTACTCCACCCATCCGCAATGGGAGGAGCAGCTTTACCATATGTTCGGAGTGAATGCCGAGCTCATTATTGACCACGCCTGGGGCTGGGAACCCTGCACCATGGACCAGATAAAAGCCTACAGGCCCAAGATAAACAGCATCAGCTCCAGCCAGGTGCTATCCACACCGTATGACTTCAAGAAGGGTCGCCTCATAGCCAAGGAGATAGCAGATGCCATGGTTTTTGACATGGTGGCCAAGCGTCTGGTGACCAACCGCCTAACGCTCACCGTAGTCTATGATGTGGAGAACCTCAAAGGCGATAATGTCAAGTATGACGGTCCAGTTGTGACGGACCATTACGGGCGCCAGATGCCCAAGCCCGCAGGCGGCACCGTTGATCTGAACGGCCACACGTCATCATCGGAATACATACTGAAAGCCGTAAGCAGACTCTACAACCGCATAACCGACCCCAATCTTACCATACGGCGCATCAATGTAACGGCACAGAACGTCATCCATGAGAGCGATGCGCAGCCCCGACAGCTGGACCTGTTTGGAGAGAACGCTCCCACTGACGGACGTGAACGCCGCCGACAGGAGGCAGTGCTGGCCATCCGCAAGAGATACGGAAAGAACTCCATTTTGCGCGGCATGAACTTTGAGGAGGGCTCTACGGCCAGGGAGCGGAACAGACAGATTGGCGGACATAAAGCATAGCAAAAGATGGACAAGAGATACGAGAAAATAATTGATTTGCCGCATCATACATCGGCCACGCGCAAACCCATGCCGCTATACAGCCGTGCGGCACAATTCTCGCCGTTTGCCGCACTCACTGGCTATGAAGATATAATATCTGATACTGCAGAGCGTAAAATACAGTCATTTGATATTACTTTTGCGCCCGAATTTGAAGACTTAGACACAAATGAACCAGGATAACAACAACGAACTCTTTCCCATTGTTGATGAGGATGGCCGGGTGCTGGGCAAGATTTTGCGCGGAGAGGCTCATGACGGCCGCAAGACACTGCACCCCGTAGTGCATCTGCACCTTTTTAACTCCAAGGGTGAGCTCTATCTGCAGCGACGTCCTGACTGGAAACCCATCCAGCCCGGCAAGTGGGACACCGCCGTGGGTGGCCATGTGTCATACGGCGAGACCGTAGAGGAGGCCTTTCAGCGTGAGGTCTGGGAGGAGCTGGGCATCAAGGTGGACAATCCTATCCCTATGGGTCATTATGTCTTTGAGAGCAAGGTGGAGAAAGAGCTTGTCAACGTATTCCGCACCGTTTATGACGGTCCCGTCAACCCCAGCAAGGATGAGCTGGCTGGCGGCCGGTTCTGGACCATGCAAGAAATAAAGGATGCCCTTGGAAAGGACATCCTTACTCCTAACTTTGAATCGGAATTTCTCCGTTTCTTCCTCTGAATAATTCCAAAACCAGACAAATTGTCCCGTCCGGAACTATTCACTGATCATTACTTTTCTTGTTGTGCCGTCACTGTATTGGATTATGAAGGTTCCACTTTGAGGCCTCTCAATGCTTTTTCCGGAGAGATTGTAATATGCCATAGGAACTTTTTCTTCATCTTTTTCCGGTGAAGCAAGAATATTCTCAACGATTGTAGGTACAAAGGTCCTTATTTTACTAAAATTTTTCCATCCCTCTGCATTCCTATACTTTTCAACGCTTCCTTCCGGAACATATAATGTAGCTTCGGCGAATACATTATTTGGAAAGAAACGTTCTGCATCACCCACAGAAGGAGGATTTGCAGATGATAAATATATAGACGACAAGTCAGTGCAGCGATTAAAAGTAAACTCTGAAACGTGATTAATATTACTTCCTAATGAAACGCACCTTATAGTGTCAAAACAGTAGTTGGTAACTATACCCGGAGTTACGGAGGATTCCCATATTAGCGTATCAACTAAACAACAACCTGAAAAAGCGGAATTATCAATCATTTTAGCACTTGATGGAATTGAAATCTTTAACAACCCGTCACATCCGCCAAACGCATTTATACCGATCTTTTCAACTCCATCAGGAATTGTCAAAGAAGTCAAACTAACACAATGTATGAATGATTGTGAATCTATATCCTTTACACTAGAAGGTATCGAAAGAAATTTCAGGTTTGAACAATTTGAAAAGGCTTCCCACTGAATATGTTTTACACCTTCTGAAATAATTACAGTATCAAGGCCTGTACAACCCTTAAAAGCACGGCCCCCTATCTCAGATACACTTGAAGGTATCACTATTGAGCAAAGACTGCTACAACCAGAGAATGCATCTATATCAATATTTGTTACTCCTTCTGGGATTGTAACAGATATCAAGCTATCACATCCGGAAAAAAGGCCAATACTGGTGACACCATCTGGAATATTTATCGATTTCAGACTTTTACATCCTATAAAGTCACCTATAGTCTCAACACCATCAGGAATTGTTATGGATTTGAGATTCGCGCATCCAGAATAGCTGCCGATGTCTTTAACACCAGGAGGTATTATTATTGATATAAGACCACTGCAATCAAAACCATTAATGATTTTGACACTATCTCCTATAACTACGTGTTTAAGATTCGGTCCGCTCCAGGATGGTGATACTTTTGAATACCAATAAAGTGTATCTACCCCAGAACAGAAAGTAAAAGCATTCATTCCTATCTCATTAATACTAGACGGGATTGTCAATGTTTTCAAACCCTCACATGACATGAATGCACCCTGACCAATACGTGTGACACTTGAAGGTATAATTATTGATGAAAGACTAGCACAGTGCTCAAAAGTATGCTCTTCAATGGAGGAAATACTCGATGGAATATTAATTGATTCAATACCACAACCATAAAAAGCAGATTTTCCGATACTTATCACGCTTTCCGGAATATATATTGAAGACAGTCCCGTGCAACCAGAAAATGCATGATCATCAATAACATGGACTCCATCCTGAATTAGTATTTTTTTCAAGCCAACACAATTCCAAAACGTATTCTTTCCGATTGTATCGACTGAGGAAGGAATAGTTATAGACTTAAGACTCGAACATCTTTCAAAAGCTGATTCACCAATACATGTTACACTCTCTGGAATAAATACAGATTCAAGTTTTGAGCAATCAAAAAAAGAACTATTACCAATGGTTGTAACACCTTCGGGTATTTTTATCGTTCTTAATTCTTTGCACCCATCAAATGCATGTGCGTCAATAGTCTTAAGCGTTGATGGTATTATAATGGAATCCAAACAGCTACTATTACTGAAAGCCAAGCGTTCAATTCTAACAACACCATCCCCTAAAATGGCACACTTGAGATTATCCTTACAATATTTTGTAACATAGGACAAAATAAGGCTGGAACTCCAATATATAGTATCAATATTGGAGCAACCTTCAAATGTATTTACTACGATGTTAGTAACACTTGAAGGAATAACTATTTTTTTTATTCCTGAACAATTGGCGAAAGCCATTTGGCCAATGCTTGTAACACTTGATGGAAGTGTTATTGATGACAGACCAGAAGCCTCAAATGCTCCCGAGCGAATATCAGTAACCCCCTCTGGTATTAATATGGATTTCAAATTACTACAACCTTGAAAAGTATATTCATTAATAGTCTGAATACTATCAGGAATATTGATTGATTCTAACGCAGAACACAATCTGAATGCCCTCATCCCAATACTGATAACACTTGACGGTATTTTTACTGATGTAAGATTAACACATTCCTCAAAAGCATATCTATCAATTACTGTAACACTATCTCCTAAATAGACATGTTTAAGAGTATTTTTACAATACTGAGTTACAGAATAAATTGGAGCTTTTGAATTCCAATTAAGCGTTTCAATTCCTGAACAACCTCCGAATGCATCATTTTCAACATCTTTGACACTAGATGGTATTATTAGTTCTTTTATCCTGGAACAATTAAAAAAGGCCCAACTCCGGATGCTCTCAACACTGTCTCCTATAACAACATATTTTAAACGATTTCTGCATTCATAAGTTAAATCCTCAGGTGAGATATTTGAGTTCCAATACAGCGAATCAATAGAAGAGCAACCAGTAAAAGCTCTTCCCCCAATAAATGTAGGACAAAGAAGAGTAAAAGATCTAAGGTTAATACATCCTTGAAATGCATTGGAACCTATTTTCTTAACTCTTTCGGGAATTGTCAGAGAAGTGATATTTTTGCAATTAATGAATGCGCATTCTCCAATACTGGTTACACCTTCTGGTATTGTTATTGAAGTCAAATTGCTGCAAGAGTAGAATGCCAGATCTCCAATCGAGGTTACACTGTCTCCAACAATAATATGTTTCAAATTAACGAAACAATACCGTGTAACACAATATGGTGAAACATTTGTATTCCAATAAATCGTATCAATGCTTTCACATCCGTAGAATGCACTGTTATCTATATTCGTAATACTGGACGGAATGGAAACCATCTTCAAGCCCGCGCAATTACAAAAAGCATAATCTTCAATACTGACAACACCTTTAGGTAAGATAGCCGTTTCCAAACCTGTACAACCATAAAAGCACCCGCTTCCAATCTTATTAATACTCCCGGGCAGATTAATTGTAGTTAAGCCAGTGCAACCTTCGAAAGCATAACTCTCTATATTAGTCACACCTGATTGAAAAAATAATGATGTCAATCCAATACAATCGCCAAATGCTCGATCGCCAATTTTTGTAACACTGGCAGGGATAGTAATCGAGTCCAATGCTGAGCATAAATTGAATGCTCTAAGTCCAATACAAGTAATATTATCAGGAATATGGAGTGATTCCAGTCTTATACATTCTTCAAATGCATAATCTCCGATAGTGTCCATGTTATTTCCTATATAGACCTTTCTAACATTATCTTTACATATACTTGTAACGCAATATGGGGAAACATTTGAATCCCAGTAAATCGTATCAATAATGTAACAATTTGCAAAAGCTGTTCTTCCAATACTGGTTACGCTTGATGGGATGTCTATTGTTTTTAATTTTGAACAACCCGCAAAAGCCCAGTCGCCTATGCTGAAAACACCTGATGGAACAGTTATTGAGGTCAAGCCAACACACCCAGAGAAAGCACCATCTTGAATAGTTCCGATACTTGAAGGAATAACCACTGATGTTATTCCGGCACTACGATCAAATGCATAATAACCAATGTCAGTAACAGTATAGTCTGTTCCGTTATGCTTTACATGCGAAGGAATTACAATATCTCCCTTATAATACAAATTGGAATGACTGTTCGCTACACTAAGAGTCTTTTCTGTAGTAGATAAGATTTCAAAGAAAAAACCATCGGACTCAAATATTTGAGCAGATGCATTAAAACTTGTTATCATTACAATAAACAAAAGAAAGACACATTTTCTCATAAGTCTGCAATAATTGGATGAATACACTAAGTGCGAATATAGATAAAAAGAGGAAAGGTCTATTATCGTAAAAACACAATAATTCAGTCATTCTCTATTTAAATAATGAAACCACACAAAAAATACGCAGATAATGAATTAAAATAGTTGCAAATTGATTGAAATATTATGATATTTGCATCAAATACAAACAACAATACTATGTCACAAGTATCAATGACTGTCCGAATGGACTCTAATTTGAAGGCGTCGTTTGACTCGCTTTGTAGCCAGTTTGGCATGAGCGCCAATGCTGCCGTGAATGTTTTTGCCCGTGCCGTAGTGCAGAGAGGTAGAATTCCATTTGAAATTGTCTCTGACCAAGTTGCAGACAAGACGCAACAGGCGATAGATAAATACTGGGCAGACAACAAATGGGGAATCAAAGAGATTGATTCAATACTGGAAGAACATTTAAGAACACCATATTATCCGGAAAAGAAATAATAATCAAACTATTCTGCCATGAAATCAATAGTCCTTGATACAAATTGCCTTTTGGCTATTCTCCCGTCAATCAGTCCCTATCACCAAGTTTGGGTCGAAATCCTAAACGGTAACATTTGTTTATGCGTATCAAACGCTATCCTGTCTGAATATGAGGAAATACTGTCATCCAAGACAAACTCAGAGATAGCAATGCGAGTCATTGAGTCAATAATGAATGCTCCACAAACCAAGAAAGTAAATCCCACTTTCTTTTACAATCTGATAACTGAAGATCCTGATGACAACAAGTTTGTAGATTGCGCCATTTGTGGCGAAGCCGAACTAATTGTCACAAATGATTCACATTTTAACGTATTGAGAACAATCGATTTCCCCAAGATACAGATATCAAAACTGCAAAATTTCATTTCCAAGTATTATTAATAAAAATCCCATAGATAGTTCTCCTATTTGGAACAATCTATGGGATTATTGGGTTAAATATCAGACTAATGAGTCTTCTACAGGGGTAAATATAAACAAAAATTTCACTTAAGTGACCCCGATTCCCTAAACTCATCAAGTTTCTTGAAACAATGACGGTTTATTATCTCCTGCAGCTCGCGGTCAAAGTTGTGCCGGATCTCAATTTCCGGGCCGAACATAAAGCACTCGCCGTTCTCCTGAGTGTACGCCTGCCAGTGCGGCAGACCCTCCACGTTAGGATCCCCGGTGTGCGCAAAATTAGCCCACGACTGCGCCATCCGGTCGGCCAGTCTCAAGTCTGACTCAGACGGATTAGGCAGATCCCTACCCGCCAGATGCAGCGTGTTGAAGCAGAAATTGAGCTCCGCCCCATGGGCCGATACGTGCGTCGAAGGCGATTTCCAAGTGAACATATAATTGTACACGGGAGCCTTCTTGGAGGCCGATGCCGCATCGGCCGTAATCACAGTCTTTGCGCGGAACAGGTTGTCGATTGACGGCAGATCCTGCGGAATGTAATCGGGCCATGCTTTGGCGAGTGCGGCGGCGTAGGCATCGGTCTCATCACCAAAAGTGTTACGAACGGCGTCCTTGGCCTGGTCCAGCGTCATTTCGCGGTTGTAACTGCCGCGCTGGAGCTCGTTGAATGTGGAGCCGATTATGAGCGGAATGTCGCTTGATATCTCTGCAAAATCGGGCTGGAAAGGCTGCTGAAGCAGGACGTCGCCATCAGGAACGGGGCCGAATCCCCACATGATGGGAGTGCCCGGCGTGCGGACCAGACCTCTGGCCTGGAGGGCGCGCTGACCGGCCTGATACAGACGATCGTACGGTACATCCTTGATGCGGTCGGGCTCGTTGTGCGGGATTCCAAGCTCATCCAGAACTGCCAGACCCAGCTCTTCGGTCATAGACTTGTTGTTGACGTTCAGGATGGTGCCGCTCATTATTATCGCCTTGTGGTACAGACCTTTAGCTGACGGCATGCACATCAGAGTGCCCACCTTTCCGCCACCACCGGACTCGCCGAAAATGGTAACGTTGTTTGGATCACCTCCAAACTTGGAAATGTTATCACGGACCCATTCCAAAGCTTTTACAGCATCCATCATGCCCACGTTGCCCGAGTACTTGTACTTGGGATCGCCCGTAGCCGACAGATCCAGGAAACCTATTATATTAAGACGGTGGTTGATGCTCACCACAACCACATCCTTCTTGGCAAGCCCCATTCCCGGATTCCAGGCCGATGTACCCGAGTCGAATCCGCCTCCGTGACACCAGAACATCACCGGTTTCTTGCCCTTGGTATCGGTGGTCCAGACATTCAGCACACAGCAATCCTCAGCACTTCCGCGCTGAACCCTGCCGCTCTGCAGCGACTGCGGTCCCCACTCCGTGCAATCCAGAATGGTGTCCCACTTGGCCACCGGAGCCGGCGGCATGCAACGCTCCGCATGAGCGTACGGAATACCCTTGAACGCCATAGTTCCCTCCTCCTCAAATCCGCGTATCGGACCATTTGTAGTCTTGATCACGTACGGATCGTTCTGGCAGCTTGCCAGCATCGGAACCAATGATAACAGTAATAATAGCCTTTTCATATCTTGATACTTTTGCTCGATGATACAATTGGGGACAGACCCCTTTTGTATCATTGTAGTTTGCGGTAGTGTATGCGCTTGGGCTCCTGATAGCCAAGCTGCTTTATCTTGTACTCTTCATAGTCTGAGTAGGAGCCCTCATAGAAGACAACCTTTGAGTCACCCTCAAAGCTAAGGATGTGAGTGCAGATGCGGTCCAGGAACCAGCGGTCATGGCTTACAACTACTGCGCAGCCCGCAAAGTCATCAAGACCCTCCTCAAGAGCACGCAGGGTGTTAACGTCAATATCGTTGGTAGGCTCATCCAGAAGCAGCACATTACCCTCTTCCTTGAGCGCCATGGCCAGCTGCAAGCGGTTTCGCTCACCACCTGACAGCACGCCGCACTTCTTCTCCTGATCGGCACCGGTAAAGTTGAATCGACCCAGATAAGCGCGGGCGTTAACATCACGGCCGCCCATGCGGATAAGCTCGTTGCCGCCGCTTACCACCTGATATACACTCTTTTCAGGGTCAATATCCTTATGCTGCTGGTCAACATATGCAATCTTTACGGTCTCACCGATTTCGAACGATCCGGCATCAACCTTCTCCAAGCCCATTATAAGACGGAACAATGTGGTCTTACCTGCACCGTTAGGGCCTATCACACCTACTATGCCGTTTGGCGGCAGTGAGAAGTTAAGGTCATCAAACAGCAGCTTGTCACCGAATGCCTTGGCCACGCCCTTGGCCTCTATCACCTTGTTACCCAGACGCGGTCCGTTGGGTATGAATATCTCCAGTTTCTCCTCCTTGGCCTTTACATCCTCATTGACCAGCTTGTCATATGAGTTAAGACGGGCCTTACCCTTGGCCTGACGTGCCTTGGGCGCCATACGCACCCACTCCAACTCACGCTCCAGCGTCTTGCGGCGCTTGGAAGCCTGTTTCTCCTCCTGAGCCAGACGTTGTGACTTCTGTTCCAGCCATCCGGTGTAGTTACCCTTCCATGGAATACCCTCGCCGCGGTCCAGTTCAAGGATCCATCCGGCCACGTTATCCAGGAAGTAACGGTCATGTGTTACGGCAATGACAGTACCTGCATACTGGTTCAGGTGCTGCTCCAGCCACTGTATGCTCTCGGCATCCAGATGGTTGGTAGGCTCATCCAGCAGCAGGATATCGGGCTGCTGCAGGAGCAGACGGCACAGAGCCACGCGGCGGCGCTCACCACCGGACAGCACGCCCGCCTTCTGATCCTCGGGCGGACAGCGCAGTGCATCCATAGCCTGTTCCAGACGGTTGTCTATGTTCCAGGCATCGGAAGCATCAATCATATCCTGGAGCTCGGCCTGACGGGCCATGAGCGCATCCATCTTGTCCTGATCCTCATAGTATTCCGGCAGTTCAAACTTATGGTTTACCTCATCATACTCCTTTAGGGTGTCATAAATCTGCTGCACGCCCTCCATCACAATCTCCTTTACGGTCTTGTTTGGGTCAAGCTCCGGTTCCTGAGGCAGATAGCCCACGCTGTAACCGGGAGAGAACACCACCTGTCCCTGGTAGCTCTTTTCAATGCCTGCAATTATCTTGAGCAGCGTTGACTTACCGCTGCCGTTCAGACCTATGATACCTATCTTGGCTCCGTAAAAGAAGCTGAGGTATATATCCTTGAGTACCTGTTTGTTATTCTGGAAGGCCTTGCTCACGCCCACCATTGAGAAAATAATCTTCTTGTCGTCTGTAGTAGTCTGTGCCATTATCTTTTCTGTTAACGTGAGCAAAGTTAATTATTTTTCTTATGTTTGCCCCAGAATCTATATTACAAGACATGAAACAGAGTACTTGTTTGCGTTTGGATGAGATTGCCAATGCACTCACCCAAGCCGATGCCGGGCGTATGGATCCCGGATTGTCCACAAAGGACAGAGAGACTATGGAACAGGCGTGCGTAACACTTAGAGAAGCCGAGCGCAGCGCGGTTGTGAATGTTGAGACCGGACTTATAGAGCGGTTCACCCAAGGTGCCGGCGGGGTTAACCTGCAGGCCAAAAGCATCAGGGCCCTGGTTACCAGGATGAACAGGATACCCAAATCACTTGACATTACCGAGACCGTAATTAAAGAGTGCGTCAAAGTGCTCAAGGCCATTGCCATGTGGTGCGGCATGCTCATCTTCATGGTGTACATGACGGGGTGCGCGGCCATGAGCAAAGCCCAACTCAAGAGGGTCAACTCACTGGCCGTGATCAGTGACTCGGCCATGTGCGGCCCGGGCAGTGTGCTGCGCATGCTTGATGAGGTACGGATGGAACGTGGACTCATTTACGCCGCATCGCTTCAGAGCACCAATCCCCACATCCGGGAACTCAACAGCCTGGCGCTCTCTGTACCGGACCAGACGCGTCTGGCATCCAGGGCCGATGTGTGCGTAAGCATACTTGAAAGCTATGTGCGGGCACTCAAGTCTGTGAGCAGCCCGTCACGCTGGAAACAGAACGGAACCGAGCTGAGAGGCATAGGCCGCAGCATGGATTCACTGGCCATTGCCTACAACAAGCTGGACTGGGGCGTTCTGTATGAACCAGGTATAGCCAAGCAGATAGGCAAGACCAGCGGATATCTGGCCGAGCAGTACTGCAAACGACGCCAGAGATACGTGGTAAAAGGCATCCTGCAGTACGGCGATACGCTTGTTGACGCCTGCGTAAAGACGCTTGTGGCGGGTCTTAAATCGGACCAGATGAAAAGCCTTATTGACAATGAGCGTACGGGACTTGAAAACAACTACCGCGCCTACCTGAATGCCTCGGCTATGGCCGGCACACCCCCTCGCCCCGAGTTTGACCGCATATACGTAGAGAGCCGCATCAAGATTGAGCAGGCCGAGACCCAGCGCCGCAACTGCATCACCATGCTCCAGAGTTTCCGGCGCGCACATGCCGCCCTGCTCAAAGAGATGGACAAAGGCCCAACCGCCCAGGAATTCCTGGATGAACTATACGAGCTAAACCGCCAAATAAACGCAATAAGAACACAATAAAACACAAAACTAACAGTTCGTTTTGTGTTAGCAATAAACAAAAGAGCACCCACAAACGGGTGCTCTTTTGTTCAAGTGCCTTTGACGGCCGGTTGGCCGTGAGGAGGACAAAATACTACTCGCAAACTGGACGCACGGAGAAGCCGAAAATGCGTCGGTTGGCGTACACGTACACGCCTTTGGAATAGAAGCGCAGATGCACCGCGTAGTCAGGCATATCCTCACGGAGAGAACTGGACCAGTAGTGAGCGTCGGAGCCCAAGGTGCCGAGACTGGTAGCGTAGCGGTACCCGGCAGCGGGCAGGAAAATGGAGCGGTTTGTGAAACCGGCCACATTACTCTTGAACAGACATCCGTATTTAGTGCTTACGGTTGTCAATTCCCATGAGCAGAGAGTACAGAGTTCATCCTGCTCAGCACTGGTAGGCATACGCCATGCACCGCCCCATACTACGCGGGCTGCATCATCTGTGAGCTCAAGAGTGGTCTTGTTATCAACTGCGCCGTTGTCAGCCATTGTGTTATACTTGGTCAAATCTGTTGATGAGGTTCCATATACATAGTTTGGCCATTCATAACCGGCGCTCTGTCCGTCTTTCCATGTGGGAGCATCGGCCTGGGCACTGCCCGTGTATTTTGTAGTCACATCACCCCAGGCGTAGTAGTCTCCGTAGTCGGTTGCAACTGAGGCACCAAGGTTCCTGTAGGCCCACTTTACACTGAGTCCCAGATCCATGAATCCGCCGTTGGCATCGGCTGTCCAGGGGCTGGCCGACATGTCACCTACGCCTATATACTCATTACCGCTTATGACTCTGCTGCCGGCATTACGGGAGTAGAGGGTAAAGTCTGTCCAGTCATTGATGCGGAACTCATACCCGACCGAAGTGTTGACGGCTGTTGCGTCAAGTATGCCGGAGAATGTGAGATGGGCAGCATCCTCATAGCCTGTAAGGGCACCGCCCTTGCTGCCTACGGTTGTAGAGATAACGCCGCTGGCCGATATGCTGTTAAAGAGTATGGGCTTGACGTTGGCCTGATACATGTCATAGTTATGGCCGGAGGTAAAGCCGGATACGTCAAAGTGCACGTATTTGTCAGAGCCCTCAGGGGCAGGGGCGGCCATAAGCAGGGTGCCGCTAACAGTACTGCCGTCAAAGGTGTAGCTCTGCTGCTCGGTCTGGAGGAAGTAGCCCTTATATTCAAGAGCATTGCCAGAGCCGTCCTGAAACACAAAGTTACCCTCAGATGCAGCTACCGTGGCGCCGCTGCCATACGGCAGGTAAACAGCGGTCATCCTCTTGCCGGAGGCGGTAAGGTCACCGGCCACAAGATCGTTCTTACGGGTGGGCGTCCATTCGCCCGTTGAAGAATTGAACTTCATCTCAAGGTACTTGGGGGCAACTACGTCCTCAAAGAACACAAACACCACATCATTGTTGGCAAAAGCGCTCTTTACATAGGCTTTAGTGCCGGCAGCGTCAATGTCAGTGCGGTTGATGGTGATGTTTACCTTAAAGTCATCCCCTTGCGAGACAGGAGCTGGATCGGCATTATTAAAGGGGTCATTCTCCTTATTGCAGGCTATCAAAGCTAGCATTGCGCCAATAAAAAATAATGTCTTTTTCATAATTGTTCTGTTTTGATTTGTTTCCTCTCTGTTTACTTGTTACTTGTTTTTTTTTAAGATGGGTACATTTACCACTCCTGACTGCCGCCAAACGGCAGGTTCAAATCCGGTCCTGCAGATCCGTCCCAGTTCTGCATACCGCCGAACGGGGTATTGAGCTGTGGAGAGCTCATACAGAGAATTCTCTCTGAATCAACCTCCACGACATCAGTAACCGGAGTTACATAAGTCCTTTTTAGCTTCTTTTTCATTTTTAATTAATAATGGGGTGAATAAATTATTGAAAAAAAAAGCACGCCAATCCCATAGGGATTAACGTGCTTATATGGATATCTAACTTATTGATTACAAGGAATTTACCCCCCCCCGTTGCGGTTGAGAGCAAATCAACAACAATAGCTGATATTGTACTCAATATACTTGTCATTATAGTCCTTTTTATGTTGTCTGCAGCACCTTTAGGTGCAACTTGACTTTTGCGAATATAGTCAAATTTTGCAAATCATCAAACTCTTGTGCATTTTTTAACGCAGCACAATAGGAACAGTTCGATTTGTGTTGTAACGGATTTTGCTCATGTCAACAGTTCTCCAACAACACAAATCGAACTGTTCCTATTGTATTTCCGTCTCACTTACACGGATGGAGCCGGGATTGGTGGAGATATCAAGACTGAAGCTGTAGCTGACCTTGAGGCCGGTGCCATCGGTGGCGGTGCAGAGAAAATCCCAGACCGGGCCCTGAACCTGTGTCATGTTGTAGTCCAGGACCTTCAATGTGGCGCCTGAGAGCTTGTGCTGCACTGGCTGATAGACTGACCACAAGGTCTCTTCATTCTTTAGGCAGAAACGGTTTACAAGAATCTTGTCACCGTCAAATGAAAAATGCATGACATCATCAGTGCTTACAAAGGCATACTGACGGCTCATGCCGTTATTTATGTCATCAAACTTGTTCTTACCCATCAGGCCAAGCGTGTACAGGGTATCACCCTCCATGCTGTAACAGACATCATGATAGTAAAAGCTGTCATAGCCGCGCACTCTCTGACGCGAGTATGGATCATAGAATGACTTGAAGCCTCTGCTGCTCTTGAACTCAACCTTATATATGGACTCCATATCACCGTCAATACGCCACAGGGCTATCTCGGAGCCGCCGGAACGGATATACTCGTTAAGATGTACGCCCGAGCGGTCCAGCGCCTTGGCCTCCATCTCATAGTTGCCCGCCCTCCAGGTGTAACGTTCTATCACCTCATCACATGATGTATATTCACACACGGTACGTCCATGCTCCACATCAACAAGACGGAACCACAGATGTCCCTGTCTGATGCCCGACAGGGATATGGTGCGCTGCCCCACCGTAGCAAAGTTGCGCAGACTGGCATTCTTGCAGATAACTGCCGTATCCTTGCCAAACTCATCCAGGACGCGGCGGGTATCGGGCGTAAGTACGGAATCCGGTACCGAGTAGATATTGTGAACTATTACATCATACAGAACCTCGCCCTTTTCACATGAAACAAATGAGGTGATGATGAGGCTCATCATGAACAGTCTCTTGAAAGTCCTTTTCATATGCAATAAATTGGTTTGTCAAGTACAAATATAACCTAACTTTTTAATATCCGTGCATTTTGTCAGTAGAATAGCACAGAATATGCTCCAACAGACGCAAGATACTCAGCCCGGAGTTTAACCTGGCCGCGACGGTTGTAGTAGTAACGCGCATCATCCAGGGTGGTCACGTAGCTGTAGCGTTCATCCAGATACTCCAGCAACAGGCTGCCGTAGCAGGGCGGCACCAGAACGTAAACGGCGCGGATCAGCCCTAGGTCATCGTCCTTGTCAAAAAACAGCCCGTAGGTTACACTATACCGGCCGCGGCTCTTGAACCAGTAACAGAGCAGGTTATCCTCAACCAACTCATCGGGCTCAGAAAGGGTATCGGCAATAAGGCTGTAGGGATTACCCACATATCTGTCCATCTCCGGAATGAAATCACACAGCGAACTGACCAGAATATCAACACTTGTATTCTGATTACCGCATTGCACCGAGATGGTGGTCCGTCCGGGCTTACGTCCCGTCACAAAACCGTCATCCAGAACGGTGGCATACCAGCTGTCGTCCGATAGATAGTGCGCGTGGCTAACGGTGGCAGTAAGCTGGTAAGACTGCCCCGGGGTCAGTTCCAGAGATGCGGGCAGCACCTCCAGAGGTATCTTCTCATCCATGCTGCAAGAGCTTAGGATGACTGCAAAGCACCAAGCCCTGCAGAAACGATTAGTCCTTGCATTCATCATACGGTATAGGTTTTAAAGCGTCCTTTTTATATAGTCCTTTTCCACAAAAATACAAAAAGATTTTAAAATTGCAAATTTTTGTTTAGATATTTAGATCCCCAGTACAATGTGACAAATTGTTCTGTACCTTTGCCGCCGATATGAAAGCAATCAACGCATACTTTTATTACTTTTGGTTTACCAGACAGTTTGCCGGGTAATTTGTTGTATGCATACAAATAAGGAATAACAGAGAGCCCGGATCAATGATTCGGGCTCTTTTTTAATTCAAAAACACAAGGCAAAAATAAAAACATAAACATATGATAGCAGTACTTAAAGCAGGAGTCTCAGAGACTCAAAAGAAGAATCTGATAAACTGGCTCAAAGGCCAGGGAGTGGGTGTACACATCTCAGAAGGTCAGTTCCAGACCGTGATAGGTCTGATAGGCGACACCAGCCGTATTGACCCGGACCTGCTGAGCGGCCTGGACATCATTGAGAGCGTGACACGCATAAGCGAGCCGTTCAAGTGCGCCAACCGCCGTTTCCACCCCGCCGACACAGTTGTGGAGATTGGTGAGGGTGAGAACAAGGTCAAGATTGGCGGCGGCAACTTTGCCATGATTGCAGGCCCCTGCTCTGTTGAGTCTGAGGCGCAGATAACAGAGATTGCCAAGGCCGTGAAGGAATCAGGTGCCACACTGCTGCGCGGCGGCGCATTCAAGCCCCGCACCAGCCCGTATGATTTCCAGGGAATGGGAGCCGATGGCCTGGAACTGCTGCGCAAGGCACGTAAGGCTACAGGCCTGCCTATTGTTACCGAGATTATGAGTGAGAAGCACCTTGACATGTTTGAGGATGTTGACCTTATTCAGGTTGGTGCCCGTAACATGCAGAACTTTGAGCTGCTCAAGACTCTGGGCCGTACCAAGAAGCCCATCCTGCTCAAACGCGGTCTGGCAAGCACCATCAAGGAGTGGCTCATGAGCGCCGAGTACATCATGGCCGGAGGTAATGAGAACATCATACTGTGCGAGCGCGGTATTCGCAGCTACGACACCTACACTCGCAACGTGCTTGACCTCTCTGCAATTCCGGTTGTAAAGGAGCTGTCACACCTGCCTATCATTGTTGACCCCAGCCATGCTACAGGAAAGTCACGTCTGGTACCCTCTATGGCTCTTGCAGCTGTAGCAGCAGGTGCTGATGGTCTGATTATTGAGGTTCATAATGATCCTATCCACGCTCTGTGCGACGGCGCTCAGTCACTTACCCCGGCTCAGTTTGATGAGGTGGCTAAGAAGGTGATTGCGCTCAAGGAAATTATTTAATTGAAAATTGAGAATTGAGAATTGAGAATTGAGAATTAATACTATAGTACCTGCGTAGTTATGATTGTTGGAGTTGTGGGATTGGGGTTGATTGGCGGATCGCTGGCCAAGACCTACAAGGAGGCGGGCTGGACGGTGTATGGTTTTGACCTTAACGAGTCAGTAAGCCGTTTTGCCGAGCTGGAAGGCACGCTTGATGCTGTGCTGGACAGCAAAAACATAAAGAAGTGTGACCTTATACATATAGCTGTCACCCCCGATGCCGCCTGCCGTTGGCTGGAGGAGCACGGCGCAGAGATAGCCAAGACCACGATGGTCATTGATGACTGCGGCACCAAGCGCAAGATTGTGGAGTGCGGAATGCGCGTGGCTGCGCAGTACGGGTTCACCTACGCAGGCGGTCACCCCATGGCCGGCACACACCTGTCAGGCTACAAGAACTCACGCGCTACGATGTTCCAAAACGCATCAATGATAATTGTGCCGCCCACGCATGATGACATTCAGTTGCTGGACCGCATCAAGAGCCTGCTGGAGCCCATGCAGCTAAAGAGGGTGGTGTTTACATCGGCCCAGGATCATGACAGTATGATTGCATTCACGTCACAGCTGGCGCATGTGGTGTCAAACGCCTACATCAAGAGCCCGTCGGCCCAGCAGCACAAGGGTTACAGCGCAGGCAGTTTCCGTGACCTGACGCGCGTGGCATGGCTTAACGAGAACATGTGGACGGAGCTGTTCCTTGAAAACAAGGACAACCTGCTGCGTGAGATACGCACCCTTATAAACAACCTTACGCAGTATGCCGATGCCATGGAGGCCGATGATGCCGCCACACTGTGCACGCTGCTGCGTGACGGACGCATTGCAAAAGAACTTTCAGACAAATAAGATATGGCTGACACCAAGATAACCGTAAAGGCATCGGGCACATATGACATACTGCTCGGCAAGGGCAGTCTGAGCCGGATTGGCCAGACTGTCCAGGAGCGTTTCAAGCCCTGCACCATTGCCATCCTGAGCGATGACAAAGTGTTCCCGCTCTACGGCAAGACCGTGACGGATTCACTTGAGGCCGCAGGGTTCAGGACAGTAAGCCATGTGATACCCAACGGCGAGCAGAGCAAGACTCTGGATAACGTGACCGCGTTCATAGACTGCATGGTCCAGGCTCAGGTTACCCGTACCGATATGGTGCTGGCGCTGGGCGGCGGCGTTGTAGGCGATATGGCCGGATTTGCGGCCGCCATCTACCTGCGCGGCATACCTTACATACAGGTGCCCACCACCCTGCTGGCTGCCGTTGACTCATCGGTGGGCGGCAAGACCGCGGTGGATATCAGCGCAGGCAAGAACCTGGTGGGTGCATTCCATCAGCCCGTCCTGGTCTATCTGGACACTGAGACCCTGAGTACACTTGATGCGTCCGTAATGCGTGACGGATTTGCCGAGGTTATAAAGTACGGAGTCATTCTGGACGGCAAGCTGTTCAATACTGTTGCCACACCCGGTACGTTTGACCTTAAGGAGGTGATAGCACGCTGCATAGAAATCAAGCGTGATGTTGTGGAGCAGGATGAGTTTGACCGCGGACTGCGCGGCCTGCTTAACTTTGGCCACACGTTCGGACACGCCATTGAGAAACTGAGCGGATTCAGCATCACGCACGGAAGCGCTGTAGCACGCGGCATGATCATTGCCGCAAAGGTGGCACGGATTTACGGATTCACGGATTATACGGATAGAATTACCAAGGTTGTAAGGGATTACGGATTTGAGACGGAATGCCCCTACTCCGCCCAAGACCTTTACAGTGTAATACTGTCCGACAAAAAACGCAGCGGCAGCGACATAACCCTTGTACTGCCCAAGAACGTTGGCGAGTGTACACTTGAAAGAATGCCCGCCGCCCGCGTGCTGGAACTTATGAAGGAGGCCGGATTATGACAGTTGAGGTATCAGGAACACCGTCAGGCAACGTGCAGGTGCCGCCCTCAAAATCAGTAGCGCACCGCATGCTCATATGCGCCGCCCTGGCCAGCGAATCCTGCACCATTGTATGCCGCAGCATAAACCGTGATATGGAGGCTACTGCTGCCTGCCTGAACGCCCTGGGTGCAAACATAACCTACAGCGACGGCAAGTTCAGCGTTGAGCCCATACTCAATGTGCGCAAGGGGGCCGTGCTGAACTGCGGTGAGAGCGGTTCCACACTGCGTTTCCTGCTGCCCGTAGCGGCTGCGCTGGGGGCCGATGCCACATTCATAGGCCAGGGCCGTCTGCCTGAAAGGCCGCTGTCACCCCTGTATGAGGAGATGACAGCCCACGGCATCATCATGACTGAGAACGGCCGCATGCCGCTTACCTGCCATGGCACACTGCCCGCAGGCACATACACCATTGACGGCGGCGTATCATCACAGTTCATATCCGGACTGCTCATGGCTCTGCCGCTTACAGGCAATAAGAGCCGCATAATCATAACAGGAAAGAAGGAGAGCGCATCATACATAGACCTTACCCTGAACGCGCTCAGGCAGTTTGGGATTGAGGTTGAGACAAGCCCTGAAGGTTACTACATTCCCGGCGCTCAGAGATACACCACACCCGGCACGAAGGTTACAGTTGAGGGTGACTGGTCAGGTGCCGCATTCTGGATAACAGCAGGTGTGGCCGGTGCCAAACAGATAACCTGCACCGGACTGGACTACGAGCACTCCGCACAGGGCGACCGCCGCATAGTGGATGTGCTGCGCCGTATGGGTGCCGATATCACCACCGATGCAGGCAACGTGACAGCACGTCCGTCAAGACTCACCGCTGCACAGATTGACTGTGCCGATATCCCTGACCTTGTACCCATTATGGCAGTGGCAGCCTCAACAGCACAGGGCACTACCCTGTTTGACAATATCAGGCGTCTGCGTATAAAGGAGAGTGACCGCGTACAGTCCATTCTGGAACTGCTTTCAGGTGCAGGCATATGCGCCTACGCTACCGACAATACGCTTACGGTTACGGGCGGCCCGGCACGCAGTTGTGCCTATGCCCCGTCAGGTGACCATCGCATGGCTATGGCGGCGGCGGTGTTGGCATCGGTCAATGGCATTAAAGTCAGCATAAGTGATGCCGAGTGCACGGCCAAGTCCTATCCGGGATTCTTTGATGATTTTAATGCACTGGGAGCAGAATTGAGAATTGAGAATTGAGAATTAATAGCCAACAGCTAAAATAATATGGAACTATCAGATTACAGAAAACAAGTTGACTCAATTGACGATGAGATATGCCGTCTGTTCCAGCAGCGAATGGAGGTGGTAAACGCCATCGGCGAGTTCAAAAGAGAGCATGACCTTCCGGTTGACAGCAGTTCACGCGAGCGCGAGGTGCTGGCACGCATATCAAAACAACTGCCCGAGAACCTTGAGGGATTCGGACGCGTGCTCTACCGCTCCATGTTTGATGTCAGCAAGGCGTATGAGGCCATGTACAAGGAGAAGGACTCTCCCCTGTACAAGGCCCTGTCAAACCTTATCAACGCTGATCCCGTGCCGTTCCCCAACCGCGCCGTAGTAGCATGTCAGGGACGTGAGGGTGCCTACTCGCAGATAGCTGCCGAGAAGCTTTTTGAAGTACCTGAAATAATGTTCAACAGCACCTTTGAGGGTGTTATACGTATGGTTACGGACGGTCTGTGCGAGTACGGCATACTGCCTATCGAGAACTCAACGGCAGGTTCGGTGAATGAGATATATGACCTGCTCATAAGGTACAACGTGCACATAGTAAGGAGCACACGCGTCAGGGTTGACCATCAGCTGCTGGCCGCCAAGGGTGCAAGGTTCCAGGATATCAAGACCGTCTATTCGCATCCGCAGGCCATCAACCAGTGCTCACATTTCCTGAGCGCGCTCAAGGATGTTGAGATTATCCCGTCCGATAACACCGCAATGGCAGCACAGAAGGTATCAAAGGATCCCACCAAGACATCGGCCTCAATATCATCAAAGAGCTGCATTGACCTCTATAACATGGAGGTGCTGGCACAGGACATACAGAACTTTGACAGCAACCACACCCGCTTTATCTGCATTGCCAAGAACGCACGCATTTACCCGGGAGCCAACCGCACCAGTATCATGATGGTGGTGAGCCACAAGCCCGGAACACTGTTCTCGGTGCTGAGTAAGTTCAACGCCACGGGTGCCAACCTTGTAAAGTTGGAGAGCCGTCCTATCCCTGGCCGTGACTTTGAGTTCATGTTCTACTTTGACATTGAACTGTCCATCTACGACAAGAAGTTTGCATCACTCATAAGTGAGCTTGACCACTGCGGCGAACAGTTCAAGTACTTTGGTACATATCAGGAGATTATCTAAATTGGAGGCATGAAAAAGATTCTGGTAATAAACGGTCCCAACCTTAACATGCTGGGCCTGAGGGAGCCGGCCATATACGGCAACCGCGATTTCAAGGCTCTGCTGGCGTTCATTGCAGAATGCGCACAACAGCTGGGTCTGGAGGTTGAGTGTTTCCAGCATAACCATGAGGGTGCCATAGTGGATAAGATACAGCAGGCATACGGCGTGTTTGACGGCATCGTTATCAACCCCGCCGCCTATACGCACACCAGCGTGGCTATCCTTGATGCCCTCAAGGCTGTACAGATTCCCACCGTTGAGGTGCACCTGAGCAATGTGAGCGAGCGTGAGGAGTTCCGCCAGCGTTCATTTGTATCGCTCTATGCTTCAAAGACAATCATGGGCAAGGGATTTGACGGTTACAAGGAGGCTCTGGAGTACTTTGCGGCAAAGAATTGAAAAAAAAGCGCTTTTTTTACCAACAATTTGAACGGCATTTCGTCTATTAGCAAAACAACATTTATTCAAGATGAACAGAAAGATTATTGTTGCGGCGGTAATAGCATTATTTACTCTTCCCGCGTTTGCGCAATCCGAGAGGTATTACGAGTACGATGAATACGGCAAGGTAGGCCGTTCTCAGGGCTGGGCCCGCCGTTTTGCACACAATTTCTATGACGGTCTGATTGGTGCCGAGTACTTTGAGGTATATGATGACAAAGATGACGTTTCACGCAACAAGTCCAATGATAACAGAAACAACAAGAAGAGTTCAAGCCACAGTTACCGTTACTATGGCCCCGGACACACCCCTGATTTCTACTTTGGAGTGAATCTTCTGTGCACCGACCGTCCGCCCATCATGCCAGACGGCCTGCCCCAAAAGCCCGGCAAGGGATTTGAGTTTGGCATAGCACTGGGTCAGTGGGGTTATCATATGACAAAGAACCTGGGCGTCAACACCGCCTTCTATCTTACACGTTCACGTTACTGGATTGACAACGCGCAGTATCTTGGAACGGTACGCCAGCCCGACGGTTCACAGCAGCTGGGACTCACTGACGCACTCATCAACGGACATGAGGTAAAGCAGGGTTACCTGCGTTACTGGAGCCTCAGGGTGCCTCTCTGCTTTGAGATAAGCTCCGCATCAAGCCGCGGACCGTTCATAGCCTTTGGACCTGAGATTGAGTACCGTTTTGCCGATGTATCAAGAGTCAAGTATTATGATACCAACAAGACCGATACAAACATCAAAGGCATCAACGTCAACCCGCTGGGACTGAACGCTGTAGCACGTGTAGGCATAAATGATTTCGGTATCATGGCACGCTACTCGTTCACAAGTCTGTTCCTTAAGGACAGTCCCGTGCAGACCTATCCGTTCATGGTTGGAATATCCACATCTTTCTGATGTTTTTTGACCCGCAAATACATGACATCCCGAGCGCTTTGGCACCGGGATGTTTTTTTTCATAATCTTGTAGCCACGCAAAATAATTGATACCTTTGCGCACTATGCTTGAAATTAAGGAAGTACTTACCGATAAGGATAAGAAAAGGCTGTTCAGGTTCCCCATTGACCTGTACAAGGACTGTGATATGTACGTGCCCGTGCTCATAGGCGATGAGATGGACACCTTCAACCCCAAGAAAAACGGTGCGTATAGTTATGCCGACAGCCGTCTGTGGCTGGCCCTGCGTGACGGAAAGATTGTGGGCCGCATAGGTGCCATACTGAACCGTGCAGCCAATGAGAAGGACAACGTCAAGCAGCTGCGTTTTACACGGTTTGACTTTATTGATGACTTTGAGGTGTCAAAAGCGCTTTTTGATACCGTCGTGGCATGGGCGCGTGAGCTTGGCATGACCGAGTTGGTAGGTCCGCTGGGATTCTCCAACCTGGACAAGCAGGGTATGCTGGTGGATGGCTTTGACCAGCTGGACATGTACATTACGCTCTACAACTTCCCCTACTACATTGAGCATATGGAGCGTCTGGGACTGACCAAGAAATGGGACTGGACCGAGACCAAGGTCATTGTACCGGACCGCGTTCCTGAAAAAATGGACCAGATAGCAGCCATCTCCGAGAAACGTTACGGCTACTCCATTAAGAAATTCCATAACATGAAAGAGGTGCGCCCGTATATCCGCAAGGCCATGGAGATTATCAACGTGGCCTTTGCCAAGCTGCACGGCGTGGTGCCTCTCTCCGACAAGCAGATTGACAACATGGAGCATCTGATTGCTCTGGTGGGACGCCCGGAGTACTCACTCATGGTGCAGAACCAGGCTGGCGAGCTGGTAGGATTCGGATTCATTGCTCCCTCCATAAGCCGCGGCATACGTGCCAGCAATGGTAAACTTGGGCTGATATCGGCCCTAAAGGTACTCAGTGACCTTAATGACCACCGTCACATAGATTTCTACATGATTGGCGTACGGCCCGAGGATCAGAAAAAGGGCGTGGAGTGCATCATACTGCGCGAGGGCATCAAGGCCATTCAGAGTCACGGAGGCATTGACTGCCAGACCGGTCCCATGCTTGAGGACAACGCCAATGTCCAGAATATCTGGAAACACTTTGAACACTTTACTCACCGTCGCCGCCGCTGCTGGACCTACCCCCTGCAAAAATGATACAATTGGGGACAGACCCCAATTGTACTATTTTCTCAAAATGGAAAGTATTCTTCAGATAGATAACCTCTGCAAGGCATTCGGAGACCGGATAATATTTGATAACCTATCCCTGAACATAACCCAGGGTGAGAAGGTGGGTCTCATTGCGCGCAACGGTCAGGGCAAGAGCACGCTTCTGGATGTGATTGCGGGTAATGCCGATTACCGGAGCGGAAGCATTGTGTTCCGCCGCGAAATAAAGACGGCCTACCTGGTGCAGACTCCACAATTCCCGCAGAAATCGAGCGTACTGGATGCGTGCTGCGGTACAGGGGCCGATAACGAGATGCAGCTCAAGGCGCGGCAGCTGCTCACCCAGCTGGAGGTATCGGACTTTGACAAGCCGGTGTCTGAGCTGTCGGGCGGTCAGGCCAAGCGCGTGGCTCTGGCTCAGGCTCTTATGAGTGAGCCCGATTTCCTGATACTTGACGAGCCCACAAACCATCTGGATGTGGAGGTAACCGAGTGGCTTGAGGATTACCTTACAGCCAGCCGCCTTACACTGCTCATGGTTACGCATGACCGATACCTGCTGGATCGCGTGTGCAACCGCATTGTAGAGATTGACGATTTCAAGGCCTACTCCTACTCCGGTAACTACAGCTACTATCTGGAAAAGCGTCAGGAGCGTCTGGATGCCGAGTCATCACAGCGTGAGAGTGACCTTAACCTGTACCGCCGCGAACTGGACTGGATGCGTCGCATGCCCTGCGCCCGCGGAGGCAAAGCCCGCTACCGCAAGGAGTCGTTCCATGACCTGGAGGAGCGCCTGCAGCACCGCCGCGACGAGCAGAACGTGGCCCTTGACGTCAAGGCATCGTACATAGGCAAAAAAATATTCGACATTGAGCATCTGAGCAAGGCTTTTGATGACAAGATAATACTCAAGGATTTCAGCTACATATTCAGCCGATACGAGAAGCTGGGTATCATAGGTGAGAACGGTGTGGGTAAATCAACATTCCTGAAACTGCTGCTTGGCATTGAGCAGCCCGACAGCGGAGTGATTGAGCGCGGTTCGACACTTAAGATAGGATATTACTCACAGCAGGGGCTCACATTCCCCCAGGATGCCAAGGTGATTGACATTGTAACGGCAATTGCCGATCATATCCAGCTGGATGACGGACGCCGCATGTCGGCCGGACAGTTCCTGCAAAAGTTCCTTTTCACGCCCAAGACGCAGTACAGCTACGTAGGCAAGCTGAGCGGTGGTGAGCGCCGCCGTCTCTACCTGTGCACCATCCTGATGCAGAGCCCCAACTTCCTGATACTTGACGAGCCCACCAATGACCTTGACATAATGACGCTGCAGGTGCTTGAGGAGTACATTGCTCAGTTCAAGGGTTGCGTGATAGTGGTTTCGCATGACCGCTATTTCATGGATAAGATTGCCGAGCATCTGCTGGTTTTTGAGGGTCAGGGCCGCGTAACCAACTTCCCATCGTCATACAGCGACTACATGGAGTACAAGGTGCTCAAGGAGGATCAGGAGAAAGCCGCCGCAGCTGCTGCCGCCGCAAAAGCCAAACCCGCAGCACAAGCCTCGCAGACATCGGCCCCACGCCCTGTCAAGCTCTCTTTCAAAGAGAAGCGTGAGATGGAGCAGATTGAGCAGGAACTCCAAAGTCTTGAAGAAGAGAAGGCCCAGCTGGAGTCAGAACTGAACAGCGGAACCCTCCCCTACGACCAGCTTCAGCAGAAGTCCGCGCGTATAGGAGAGATAATGGAGCGCACGGATGAGATCACCATGCGCTGGCTGGAACTCAGCGAAAAAGCTTAACGCACGGGTTTATCAGGATTCATTTCCCAACCGGTTATAGTTGAGAAGTAAGGAATCAGGGCGTAAGCCAGCTTGATGTGAGCCTTCTCGTTGGGATGCCAGTCGGCTCCCAGTTCCTGATCGTTGTCCAGATGTACTGCCTGGAACATTCCGTCATAATAGACGTTGGTGTAGCCGCACTCCTCGACACATTCGCGTACAAAGTCAAACAGCAGTTTGTCCACTTTGGTCGATACGCACAGGATGGGGTGATCCTCGCCGTAGTAGTCCTTGATGGACTTGAGAAGACGCTTGTAGTTACGTTTGAACACGTCACGCATGGGCTGGCGCTCAGTTGAGAAATCGTTCTGACCCAGATAGATCATGGTGATGTCGGGTTTGAGCGAGCCGGGCTCCCACTTGGGCTGGCGGGCGTTGTCAAAGGTGCAGCCGTAGCGGTCAGGCATGTACCAGCGTGACTGCTTGTCAGAGTCATCATAGTTGCGGGCAATTCCCTTTCCTGAATGAGAAACGGTTATGAAATCGGCATCGAAATAACGCGCCAGAATTGCGCAGTAAGTCTTTGAAGTGTTCTGAGTCTCAGGGGTGTAGCGGTTGCGCGATATGCTGTTCTCAATACCGTAACCGCAAGTGTATGAGTCACCCACAAACTCAATCAGACGCTCCTTTACGGGTGTTGCCTGCTGCAGCTCCTTGCTGGCGGTGAAGCTGTGGAAGGTGGTACGGCCCTGATCAGCCTCAGTGCGTTTCTGGATTATTACGGTATGGCTTGCTGGTTTCTTTCCCTTCTTGAAATCTGCGGCGCTGACAATCGTAAGCAGAGTATCTTTTGAGTTGATGCACAGCACCTTATCGGCCTGGGCGCTCATGTCGCGGTCAATCCACACATTGAAATAGTCCTTACCTGTGTCCGATGCACGCACGGCCAGGTAATCGCCTGTGAATGAGATTTTGGCATAGACCGAGCTCCAGTCAAAGCTGACCTCATCGGCCTCAGTGAGGGTGCGGCCTACGTATGTGATGCGGGTATCGGATGCGGGTACGGTGACATCGGCCAGAACGGGTGTGGCCAGGAGTGCTGCGATGGCGGTAAAAAGCAAACTGTTCATAAGTCAAACGGGATAATTCTGTGCGAATATACGCAATCCCGCCGGAATTATCTACCTTTGGCAACCAACGAAAACTAACCTGACTATGAGTGAATTTCTGAAACTTTGCAAGGAGCGTTATTCAGTACGTTCTTTCACTGACCGCAAGGTTGAGCCTGAAAAATTGAACCTTATTCTGGAGGCCGGACGTGTGGCTCCCACCGCCGTCAATTTCCAGCCTCAAGTGATATATGTGATCCAGAGCCCGGAGGCCGTGAGCAAGATGGCCAGCGTGACTCCGTATATGTTCGGCGCTCCCCAGGCGCTGCTGGTGTGCTGGGATGATAACATATGCTGGAAGAACCACAAGCATGAGGTGGACGGACACTCCGCCGGCGAGATGGACGCCAGCATTGTGCTGACCCAGATGATGCTCCAGGCACAGGAGTTGGGAATCGGCTCCTGCTGGGTGTGCAGCTTTGACTTCAAGAAGACGCGTGAACTCTTTAATCTGCCTGACAACATTAAGATTGCGGCCCTGATGCCGATAGGTTACGCATCGGCCCAAGGCGTACCGTCAGACCGCCACGAGAAACGTAAAGCTCTGGACGAAACCGTACGCTACCTATGATTATAAAGAACGACAAAATCTGCGCCGAGATAGACCTTCACGGAGCGGAACTGACCAGTCTCAGACGTCAGGACAGCGATGAGGAACTTATCTGGACGGCCGATAAGGATTACTGGGGCCGACATGCGCCCATGCTTTTCCCCATTGTGGGCAAGGTGTGGAACGGCCAGTATCGCGTGGGCGATAAGATTTACCGCCTGCCGCAGCACGGATTTGCGCGTGACCTGAACTTTACCGCAATTTGTCAGGATACCGACTGTGTGACTTTGGCACTTGAGTCAAATGATGATACGCTCAAGGTCTATCCCTACAAGTTCCGCATAGAGGCCACCTACCGTCTTGAGGAGAACACACTGGTGGTAGAGTGGCGCATAAAGAATCCCGGCAGCGAGCCCATGTATTTCCAGATAGGCGCGCACCCCGGATTCAACTACCGTGATTTTGACAAGAATGATTTCATACACGGATACTTCCGTCTGGTCCAGGGCGAGGAGCCTGTAAGCCGGCTTATCATCGGCCAACTGACTCGTGACGGTTACCGCAGTGAATACGCCGGAATGATTGAACTGGACTCAGATGCCATGCTGCCCATCACCCCCGGACTCTTTGCTGATGACGCCATTGTTCTTGAGGAGCATCAGATAGACCAGGTTATACTGTATGACAAGGATTGTGCACCGTACATTGCGGTTGAGACTCAAGATGCTCCGGTGTGGGGGCTCTGGTCACCTCCCGGCAAGAACGCCCCGTTTGTTTGCATAGAACCCTGGATGGGCCGATGCGATGTTGAGGGCTACGAGGGCGGCATTGAGGGCCGCGACTACATGAACAGCCTGGAGCCGGGCAAGAGCACCGCATTCACCTACCGCATCACAGTAATCTGATGCTACGCAATCTTTTCCCACCGCCAAAGTGTCCCACACGCGGATAAGCGAGAGTACACTCTGAGGCGGGAATCAGAAATGACGCAAGATGATAAGGAGAGTAATGACTGCCAGCATGGTAACGATCATTACCACCTGCCCCAGGGCAATCCTCTTTTTGGGAAGATCCCAAAGGGAAACGGGCTTGAAGTTGTGCTCCTTATTGTACCCGTCATAGGCGGTGCGCAGAATATCATAAGACTCCTGAGCCTTACCCGGATTTGCACCCAGGTTATAACATGAAGGCTGTGAGTATTCATCAAGCCAAACCCTCAACTGTCCTGCCTCCAGAGCCATATTCTTTATATCGGAATACATTATCTCCACCCTTTTGGAACTCATGGGCTTCATTACCTCTATACGGTCATTGTAAACAACCAGTGTGGGTTTCTTCTTCCAGATGATTTCCATCACCAGCATTCCGATAGTAGGCAGTGTGGCTAACCCGAATAACGCCACGTAAATCCATGCATGATCTTTAGCTTGAGCAACCAGTTGGATTATAGCAAGAAATGCCACGAGAGTTCCGCTTATGATACCGGCCCAAGGCTTGCTGTCGTAATGCTCGTGAATTATTTTTGTCTGTCCCATAATTATTGTTTAGGTTTACGGCCGGCGCGACGCAGGGCATCGGCGATTATCCACTGCAGCTGGCCGTTCACGCTGCGGAACTCGCTGGCGGCCCATTCCTCCAGGGCCGTCATTGTTGCGGAGTCCACTCTGAGCAGGAAGCTTTTTGAATCAGCGTCTTTAGCCATCTGTCAGTCAAATTAGTTGTAAAGAGTTCCTGTGTTTACTACAGGTGATGCAGGCTCATCGCCGCACAGCACTACCAGCAGGTTGCTTACCATTGCTGCCTTGCGCTCCTCATCCAGTTCAACAACACCCTCTTTCTTAAGGTTGTCAAGAGCCATCTTGACCATTGAAACGGCGCCCTCAACTATCTTTTCACGAGCCGATATGATAGCATCGGCCTGCTGGCGGCGCAGCATCACGGCGGCAATCTCAGGAGCATATGCCAGATAGTTGATACGGGCCTCAACAGCCTCGATACCTGCTATGGCCAGACGCTCGTTAAGAGTCTGCTTAAGAGCCTCATTGATCTCATCGGCACCGGAGCGCAGTGTTACAGCGCCGTCAGAGCTGCCGTTCTCATCATAGTTGTAGCGGCCTGCCACCTGGCGCAGAGCTGCATCGGACTGAACTGATACAAAGTTCTCAAAGGCTCTCATTGTAGCGTTGAGTGATGCCACACCGCCGGGTGTCTGACCCATGGTCTGTGAATCAATCTCAAACAGAGCCTTATACACATCACGTATTCTCCATACCATTACCAGACCTATCATGATGGGGTTACCGCTCTTGTCATTTACCTTGATGGCCTCTGCATTCAGGTTACGGGCACGCAGTGAAACCTTTTTCTTGGTAAGCAGCGGATTAACCCACCAGAAACCGTTCTCGCGGAATGTTCCTCTGTACTTTCCAAAGAACACCATTGCACGTGCCTCATTGGGCTCCAACTGAACAAATCCCTTGGCCGATATTACAAGCAGGATAATAATAAACGGTATAATACCGTCATAGTTGTACACACCAGCGGCTACAATTAATCCAACAAGGCACAATACCATAAGCAGGCCAACAAAGCCATTCATCTTAAATCCCTTGAATTCAAATTCCTTTGTTTCCATAATTCAATTATTGTTTTGATTTGTTTTTGATATCAATTTGATATCGCAAATGTAAACGACAAGTTTTAACGCGCAAAGCGTTTTACATACTTTAACATTTAAACAGATTACCTGATACCGTTCTCGCTGCTAAACACAACGCGCACGCCGCGGTCCTCAATCATCATGTCGTTGCCGCCGCTGTTGCCGTCACTCTTAATGCCCTGACGCTTGCCGTCAAGCACCTCCTGACACATCTCCTTCAGGTCCGATACGCGCTTGGGAGACTCCAGGTTGTCACCGCTGTAATGACCCGGAAACAGGAACTTGATATCGTTATCCTTTATATACTTCTCAACCTTGGTGGCCGATGCAACCACGTTTGAAAGATAGGTGAACACCAGCAGATTGGTAGAGCCGAACGCATCACCGCTGAATCCGTAGTGGTTTGCCTTGTCAAAGAAGGTTACGCTGCCCGATGTATGACCGGGTGTGTACATTACCTCCAGCTGACGGCCTCCCAGGTCGATGATCTGACCATCGGTCAAATGCTTAATCTCACCCTTGTAACGGCGTACGTTGCCCTTGAACATCGGCTCATCGGCCGGAGCCACCCATACCTCAGTGAAAGGTTTGGCACCGCCCACATGGTCACCGTGTCCGTGTGTGAGCATAAGTGTCACAGGTTTTGAAGTAATTCCTGCTACTATCTTGTCCAGTTTGGGAATGTTTGTACCGGCATCAATCAGCACCGCACGGTCATCACCCTCTACAAGATAAAGGGATTCGTTGTAACATCTGTGGCCGTTACCAATCCAGGTATGCTCGTCAATCTGACGGAACACCACCTCATCATCCTGATAAACTATATTGCCGCGACGGTCAACGCTGTTGACATCATTTTCCTGTGCCATAGCGGCACCTGAAAACATGCAAAAGGCTAAAAACAAAAACTTCTTCATTCTTTGCAAATGTTACTGTAATACTCGTAGAAATCAGTCCACTTGTAATACGGATAGTTATCGGTATCCAGCGGCAGACTGGCCTCAAAGCCGTTCTGCAGGCACTTGACCAGAATCTCGGGGTTCTTCTTGCTCTTGTAGAAGATGAACTGCAGGTTGGCTGCCTTGCCTATCTGGAAGTCCTGAAAATAGTATTTGAGTTCATTGGGATCTGTTACACCACCCTTGGGCATATTGATTCCCATAAGGATATTGAGCGGTCCCAGGTTGGTATCGTGCCCAAAACGCAGGGACGCAATGTCATTGCACTGGCCGTCAACCACCAGCTTGGCCTGCTCAAGGATATCGGCCACGATGGGTTTCATCACGTTTATGTCCCTGTACCAGTTACGGTATGAGTTCAGGTTGCTTCTCTCCCATCCCGCTGTAAGTTCTTCCGGTTTGAAGAGACCTACCAGAAGTTCTTCATGGCCGATGCTGGGAAGCGAGGTGTACAGGTTCTTGAGGTTGCTGTAGATACGGCGCGAGCTGCGTGACAGGCCCTCGGTACTGGTGAACAGACGGGCCACGATCTCATCATTTGATGCCACCTGTTGCGTCTCAGGTTTGAATCCGCTCATATCCATTGTAAAACGTGCGCGGGGAGCATCCTTACGGTATGGGTTCTCATCGGCATCGGGCTTTACGCCGGGCAGAGTGGCGCGCGATGCCTGCTCGTAGATATCAATCTTGGGGTTGCACTGCACCAAAGCCTGGCAGAATGCACTCATGCTGATTATGCATCGGCCGGTAGTGGAAGAAATCGCGCGGATAGTACCACCCTTTTTGAACACCTCGGGGAAACTCTCATACATCTTGCGGGCTATACCCTGATGCTGATCCCAGCCCACGCGGGTAAGCTCACCCATGCCGTTCATAAACTCCTCATAAAGGGCTTTGTACTGGGTGTAGAACTTCTCACCATCGGCATTGAGCAGGTGTTTCTCATGCGCCTCGGTCATTATGGTATCCAGCTCCAGATAGAGTGAGTTGTTCCAGTAGTAACGTGAGCCGTGACGGGCATAATGACTTATATAAAAAGGTTTGTAACCCTTAGGTGCTTTTGTCAGCGCGGGAGCATCGAAAGTGTAGGGATAATCGGTTCCATACGCCTTCTGCGGGTTAGCCTTTATCTCTTCAAGGACATTCAGGCGCTGCGCATATGAGAATGCGCAAAAAAGGAGCAGAGTTGAAAACAAAAGTATTCTTTTCATGCAAGTACTATAACGGGTTAATAATAAGCAAGCAAATGTAGCAAAAGTTTGCCACATTTGCAGGAACGCTTGCATGAATTACTGATACCTCTTTATTTCTGTTCCAGGAATTTCATGATGATATCTACAACCTCAGCCTCGGTCTTGTCCTTCATGGAAATGACAAGGTCATAGTTGCCCGTATCATATCGGCTTGCACCGGTATGGCGCTTTACATAGTCCTCGCAGATCTTGTCAACCTCCTTTACGAATTTCTCAGCCTCAGCCTTTGAGGCGATACCTTTCTTTTTCATCACCCTCTCAACACGGCTCTCCAAAGGCGACTGGATCCATATGTTGAGATGATTGGGATGGTCCTTGAATGTTACAAAGCTGCAACGCCCCACCACAACGCACGACTCGGCATCGGCTATACCTTTAAGTATCTCCTGCTCGGTTCTGAACTTCCTGTCCGTATCATTCTTTTCCGGCACGGGAATGTTGGGCAGATTATCATAAATAGAGACTGCAAAACCGCCGCCCAGCTCTACAATCTTCTTAAGGTCAGGCCACCATGTACGTTTCTTTGCCTTGAGACGCTCTATCTCCTCCGCATTCAGGCCCTCCTTATCTTCAAGCGACGCCAAATGGGCCTTATCATAAAAAGGCACGCCCAACTTTTGAGCCAGCAGCTTGGCAACAGTCTTTCCGCCCGAACCCAATTCACGGTTGATTGTAATAACATACTTGTTTGATAATTCCATATGATAAGCATTTAAGGTATTGTCTAAACACAAATATATGCAACGCCAGCCTAATTAACAAATTTTTGTAAAGGAAAATTTTTACCCAAGGGAAAGATTGTTGAAAACTCATAAAACAAATGCATTCGCAGGTCAAAATGATATGCCTACCTTTGAATTCCAGAACAAAGAGAAGCATCAGAATGCAACCTTATCTGGAAAAGACCTATCTGCAGCCCGCAGGTGACAAGAACGGCACACGGATCTACCAGCTTGCCGGAGGCAAATTCGCCAACAAATACTACATTATAAGCAATGAAGGGACACGTCATCTCCTGGCCTCGCCCGAGGTTATAGGATATGACTCCTACCTGGCTATGACCGGCGCCACAGGTGACATGCTGGGCTGGCTCAAGCAGAAGGAGATGGTGGGCAGCAACGCCGATATCATGACCATACTGCGCGGCGGCCTGAACTACCCGCTTGAGGAGTGCTGCTACCGCAACGGCATACATGTGGACAACATGGACTTTGTATCATGCGAGCGCGTTATCCGCAACAACCAGATTACAGGTCTTGATATTCGCTACACCAAGCTCACCGCACCGCAGGAGATAACACTTATGATAGGTGATATCATAGCATCGGGTGAGACCCTTGCACGCTGCATCCGTTACATCATAGCTGAGTTCAAGCGTCTGGGCGGCAGCATAAAGAGCATGGTGTTCTTTACCATCGGAGGCACCCGCGCCATCGAGCTGTTTGAGGAACTCACCCCGGAGTTCCGTTTCCACTGGCCGGAGTTTGAGGGTATAACCTGCATCTTCTATGAGGGTATATTCTCGGCCTATAAGGACAATGGCGTTACGGGTATAAGCTGGCCTCAGATTGACTTCTTCTGGAAGGGAGGCGTAATATCACCCGAGTTCCGTCAGTATGTCCTGTCCGATGATGACGCGCTGTTTGAGAAGTGCATCATCTATGACGGAGGTGCACGCCGATATGAGATTCCTGACCATTACCACGAGGTTACAGAGTACTGGACCAAGATACGTGAGGTGGCAGACAACTTCAGCTTCAAGGATTTCCTTGATGAGAAACTGGGTTACCGCACACCCATCAGCCAGCCCAAATGGCTGGAGCTGAACCACTACCAGAACCTGGACAAGGATGAGATGGCCGGGCTATATGCTCTTGAGAAGGGTTTTGCCGACAAATCATCAGACCTGAACATCCGTCAGATAGCCGACCGCCGCCTCAGGGAGTTCCGCAAGGCCATGCGCGCCTATTGCCCATCGCTCAAATGACATTAACAATACACCAATATTAAATAAGTATGGCTTACAAGAAACCCGATGTAGATTTTACATCAAGCAGAGTGACTCCTGAGGGTCGCAAAAGCAACATCAGTATGTTTATGGTAATGCTGGGATTCACATTCTTCTCAGCAAGTATGTGGGCTGGCCAGAAACTGGCTGCAGGCCTTGACTTTGGAGGTTTCATCGGCGCGTTGATACTGGGAGGTATCATATTGGGCGCATATACAGGCGCACTTGGTTACATAGGTGCCAAGACAGGTCTTACACTTGACATGCTGGCACACCGCAGTTTCGGCCGCAAAGGCAGTTGGCTGCCCAGTGCAATGATCAGCTTTACACAGGTGGGTTGGTTCGGCGTAGGTCTGGCCATGTTTGCCATTCCTGTGGCACAGGAGTTCATGGGTCTTGAGGTTACACCTGACCACATGCCATATCAGGGATACGTTCTGGTAGCCATCGCCGGTATGCTCATGACAGCCAGTGCATATTTTGGAATCAAGAGCCTCACGCTCATCAGCTGGATAGCAGTTCCCATGGTTGGTATCCTGGGTACCGTAGCCATGATCATGGCCATTCACCGCGGTGACGCCACACTGGTTGAGCAGTTTGCAAAGGTTAATGACGGTTCACTGACCATCATTGCCGGTGCCGGACTGGTTATCGGCAGCTTTGTATCTGGCGGTACTGCAACACCTAACTTTGCACGTTTCAGCAAGACCGCTACCATAGGCTGCATCGTTACTGTTGTGGCTTTCTTCCTGGGTAACTCACTGATGTTCTTCTTTGGTGCATCATCAAGCATCTATGTAGGCGGAAACGATATCTTTGAGGTTATGCTCAACCTTAACCAGATCCTGTTCTACCTCTCTGTTCTGGTTCTGGGTCTGAACATCTGGACCACAAATGACAACGCCCTCTACTCATCAGGTCTGGGTCTGTCAAACATATTCGGATTCTCCAAGAAGACAATGGTTATGGTAGCCGGTATTCTGGGTACAATTACCGCTGTATGGCTCTATTGGAATTTCTGCGGCTGGCTTAACATTCTAAACTGCACGCTGCCGCCTATCGGTGCCATACTGATTATCAGCTACTTCCTTAACCGTAACGACTATCTGTCCGATGACGTCCAGATAAAGGAGGTTAACTGGGCTTCAATCATTGGTGTGGTTCTGGGTGCTGTAGTTGCCAACCTTGTCAACTGGGGTATTCCCTCAATCAACGGTATGATTGTAGCAGCCGTCTGCTATCTTATCGGCACCAAGCGCCGTTAACATCGTGTAAAAAAACATGCGCAAAGGTAGCGGTTTTCGCAAAAACCGCTACCTTTGCGCGTTGAATGAAAAGGGGTGCCCCAAAAGGGCTGAGAATATACCCTATGAACCTGATCCGGTCAATGCCGGCGGAGGGATTGGATTTCAAATCTTAACGGTGTACCCTTTTTCATTACGGTTTAACATTAAATCTATATGAAAAAGGTTTTTATTTTATCCCTGAGCCTGGTTGCAGGCCTTGCAGCCAAGGCAAACACAGAGAGTCTTGATGTCCAGGTGGATTCAATCCGCATGGAGCAATTGAACGACGTGGTCATAAACGGCGTACGTGTACTCGGCAACGAAGCATCGGCCTCAACAGAGATTGACCGCGATGAACTGGAGAGATTCTCAAAATCCGGCCGTGAATTACCATTCCTTTTATCCGGAACACCCGGCATTACTGCCTGGAGTGAGAACGGAACCGGAGTTGGAACAACATACATGCGCATTCGTGGAGCCGCAGGTTCACGCATCAACGTGACACTGGACGGTGTGCCACTCAACTCACCTGAGGACCAGTGTGTGTTCTGGGTCAACATGAACAGTTATGCCGCATTCCTGGGATCGGCACAGATACAACGCGGTCTGGGTTCATCAACCAACGGCGATGGTGCTTTTGGCGGAACGATTGCCCTGTCATCCGATACCCCCAGCTCTGATCCGGACCTGGAGGTGACAACATCATACGGTTCATTCAACACACGCCATATAGGCGGCAGGTTCTCAACCGGAATATTGTTTGACCAGCTTATTGTGGATGGTGCATACAACCAGACCCTTACCGACGGTTTCATGCACGGCACCGCAGGCAACTCCGGCAGCCACTACGCCGGTCTGCTCTGGATGCCGTCCGACAACTTTATGCTGCGCTACCGCAACATAGGCAACTTTGAAAACACCGGTCAGGCATGGAGCGGAGCCACAGCAGGCGACAATGACCTGAGCCTGATGGACGGCACTTACGGTGGCAAAACCGGCATCAAAACCTATCAGGATATGTATGACAGGGGACTTGGACAGTTCAACAGTCTTTACGAGTCAATACAGTATGATGAATTCGGAAACTTCAAGATGGACGATGATGGAAAATATGTCACAGGACGCTACATCATGAAAGACGGCACGTTCTGGGACCGCACCACCGACAACTTCTGGCAGAACCACAACATACTCTCACTCTCCTGGAGCATAAATGACAAACTCACCACATCACTCACCGGCCACTACACCTACGGCTACGGTTACTATGATGAGTTCCGCCCCAACAACAAAGTGAGCAAGTTCGGCTTGTCAAATGCCAAGAACGCCAAGGATAAACCCATATGGCAGACCCAGGACGGCACTTACTCCGTAAAGGAGACTGATTTTGTGCGCAAGAAAGGTCTGGAGCAGCACACATACGGCGCCATCTGGAATACCGATTATACAGACGGAGCGCTGAACCTGCGTACAGGATTATCATTCCAGCAGTTCAAGGGCAACCACTTTGGACATCTCACTTACGTGGCCGACAGCGTCCTGGAGGCTGCAATAATGCAGAACGGCAAATATACCTACTATGACTCAGACGCCTCAAAGACAGACCTGAGCGCATATGTCAAGGCTGTATATAGCATCACACCCAGCCTGTCGGTATCGGCCGACATCCAGTTCCGCCATGTCAAATACACTACCGATGGTTACAATGACAAGTTCATTGAGGCTTCTGACGGCAGTGGCCGATATGACAAGCACTATCTTGACATAAACGAGAAATACAACTTTTTCAACCCCAAGTTTGGTCTTAACTGGCAGAAGAACGGGCACAGAGCATATGCAATGGCCGCATACGGCAGCCGCGAGCCTGAGCGCAACAACTTTACGGACAACGGCAGCAACTACCCTGCCCCCAAACCCGAGCACCTGCTTGATCTGGAGGCCGGTTACAGCTACACAGCCGCCACATGGTTTGCGGGAATCAACCTGTACCGCATGAACTACGATGACCAGTTTGTACAGAGCGGAGCACAGAGCGACATAGGTGAGAACCTGACCATCAATATCAAGGACTCATACCGCATGGGTATTGAGCTTGAGGCAGGTTTCAAGCCCTTTGAGTGCCTGACCATTGAGGGCAACGCCGCACTGAGCCAGAACCGCATCAAGGACTTTACCGAGGTTGTTGAGGACTGGGACAACAATTGGACAAGCATCCATTATGACAACTCAACACTGGCATTCTCACCCAGTGCCATCCTGAACGGTTTTGTCAAGTTCAACAAGGGCCAGTTCAGCGCAGTATGGCACACCAACTACGTGAGCCGCCAGTATCTTGACAACTCAGCCAACAGCGACCGTTCACTGCCTGCATACTCATTCTCAGACCTGCAGGCCGCATATACCCAGCCTCTCAAGGGTCTCATCCGCAGCATCGAGGTGGGAGTAAACCTGAACAACATATTCAACTCACGCAAGGCTACCAGCGGCTGGGTTTACTCGGCCATCTGTGATAGCTATGGCCACGGTAATGACAACCGTTATTATCAGATTGGATTCATACCTATGGCCGGTTTTTCAGCAACGGGCAGCATAACTTTCAGATTCTGAGCAGACATGTTTTCCGATATCTGGTCATATATAGCCGGACAGTTTACCGGCATGGATTTCTGGGACACCATCCAGACCGTTGGACTGGTACTGAGCTTTATCTACCTGTGGCTTGAATTCCATCAGAAACCGCTCATGTGGATAATCAGCGCCATGTGCTCAATGATTTACGCCAGCGTCTATTTCCATAGCAAGATATATGCCGATATGGGATTCAGCTGCTTCAACATCTGCATGTGCGTTTACGGTTTCATAAAATGGCTCAACAGTGACCGCAAGCTATCCAAGTACAGTCCTGAAAGCACAAACGGGAACGCAGGTATTACCTACCGGAATTTCCGTGCCGCGGAGTTTCTGGCCGTGCTGGGAGCTTCGGCCGCAATATGGGGAGCCATATTCTGCATACTGAGGTTCCTCACAGACTCACCGGTTCCCGCTCTTGATGCACTCACCACCATGCTCAACATTGTGGGCACATGGGTTCTGGCGCAAAAGATCATTCAGGTGTGGGGCATCTGGTTCCTGGTCAACGCCATATCCATATACATATACTGCCGCCGCGGACTGCATCTTACAACCATACTGCTATACGGGTTCTACCTGGGCGCATCGGTCTATGGGTACATTAAATGGAAAAAACGCGGTACAAGAATAGCTTAATACAAAAATTCCTAATTTTGTACCACTTAATCCTAAAACAAAAGAGTATGAAAAGATCTTTATTCCTCCTTGTGGCACTTTTGCCTCTGGGCCTCTCAGCTCAGGAAGAATCGGCCTGGACACACAGCGGTCTGGCCGGAATCAATTTCTCTCAGACTTCATTCACCAACTGGAGTGAGGGTGGCGAGAATTCTATGGCGAGTAACGTCTATTTCAACGGCTCTCTCAACTACAAAGCTGGCAAGACAGCCTGGGACAACGACCTGAGTGCCAACTACGGACTCAACTACACCGAAGCAACCAAATGGCGCAAGAACATTGACAATCTGAACCTGTCATCCAAGTACGGCCGCCAGATTACCGATAAGCTCTATTATGCAGCCCTGCTTGACTTCAAGACACAGATGGGTTACGGCTACGACTACTCGGGTGACGAGCGTAAGCTTACATCAAAGTTCCTCACCCCGGGTTACCTGAACCTCTCTGTAGGTATTGACTACAAGCCCAATGACCATATCAGCATCTACTACTCACCCGTAGCCGGCAAGATGACCATGGTGAACGATACCGTTTATTCTGTCAACTACGGTCTGGATGCAGGCAAGAAGACACGTTTTGAGCTTGGTTCAAGCTTCAAGGGCACAGTAAACTACCTGCTTCTTAATGACAAGCTCACAGTCAAGTCAACCCTTGACCTCTTTACACCGTATAACGACACATTCGGCAATATTGATGTAAACTGGGACGTACTGGTAGGCCTTAACGTGACAAGCCTGCTCACCGTAACATTCCAGTCAACACTCAAGTATGACGATGACATCAAGACCTTCAAGACCCTGGCCAACGGTGACACCGAGGTTCACGGAGCCAAGGTTCAGTTCAAGGAGATTCTTGGTGTAGGTCTGAGTTACAAGTTCTAAAGAATCAGGCAGACAGTTATGTGGTTGGGATTCGCGTTGTTTTCGGCCCTCTTTCTGGGTCTTTATGACGTATCAAAGAAGCAATCCCTCAAGGAGAACGCCGTAATACCGGTTCTCTGGTTCAACACCCTGTTCTGCTCACTCTTAATGCTGCCGTTCACGCTTCTGTCATGGAAGACAGGTGTGCTGGACGGCAGCATCTTTTATGTACCCACAGCCGGCTGGGAACTGCACCGTCTTCTCATGCTCAAGGCATTCATAGTGCTGGGTTCCTGGATATTCGGTTATTTTGGCATGAAGCACCTGCCCATAACACTGTTCGGCCCCATCAACGCCACACGCCCCATCATAGTACTGCTGGGCGGTCTGCTGCTGTTTGGTGAGAGACTCAACCTCTACCAGTGGATAGGTGTTATAATTGCAGTCCTCTCATTCTACCTGCTCAGTGTGAGCGGCAAGAAAGAGGGTATCAACTTTGTGCACAACAAGTGGGTATTCTGCGTCATCATGGCTACCCTGCTGGGAGCCGTCAGCGCACTGTTTGACAAATACCTGTTGGGCAGGTTCAACAACATGTTCGTACAGGCCTGGAGCAACTTCTACCAGCTGGCACTGATGACCGTAATCCTTTTTGCCATGTGGTGGCCCACCCGCCAGAAAACCACCCCGTTCCAATGGAAATGGAGCATCGTCTTCATAGCCGTATTCCTGACTCTGGCCGATTACGCCTATTTCGTATCGCTGGCCCAAAGCGCATCAATGGTATCAATCGTCTCCATGATACGCCGCTCAAGCGTAATCGTATCATTCCTGTGCGGTGCCCTGCTCTTCCATGAAAAGAACCTGCGGAGCAAAGTCATCGACCTACTTCTGGTACTCCTGGGCCTCTTCTTCCTGCTCATCGGCTCCATGCAATAATACAGCCGATACACGACTCGTCGTGTACCGGCTGCAATGATTATTCAATTCTGATTACTCTTCTACAAAAACCTTTTTGGTTTGACCGTTGCTGTATTTAATGATGTTGAAACCGCGCTGCGGCGCATCAATCATCTTGCCGGACAGGTCATAATACTCTACAGCCGAATTGTCACTGCCAATCAGATCAACATTGGTAGTACCTATTGCCCGTATGTTTCGGAACTGACTCCATCCATCTTCAGTCTTATAATCATTTACGCTCTCAGCCGGAACATACAGGACTGCATTATCATATACAGTGTTTGAGAATGCATTCTGGTACATTAATGGCGGAACAACAGACAATGATCTGATTGACATCAATCCATTACATTCATCAAACGCCCCAGCTATTATATAACTGAGATTTTCCGGTATGGTAATTGATTTAAGATTTGTACATTCAGCAAAGGAATAAGCGCCCAAAACCGTCAAGCTATTGGGCAGGTAAACAGAATCCAGACTCTCACAATGGTAGAAAGCTTCCACACCGACAGATGTTACTCCCTCCGGAATAACAACAGCTTTTAATCTGCTTTGACGAGACAAAGACTGTCTGTTAATACTCTTGGTTCCATCCTTAACAAATAAAGTATCCCCCAAAAGGCCATTACCTTTATATCCATAGAGCATTGAACCTATGTAAACAACGCCATCAGGTAGTGCATCGTACCATACAGTACCTTCAAAAGCACATATTCCGATATTATACACGCTTTGAGGAACTGTTACTGAGGCTAATTTTGAACAATTGTAAAAAGCATAAGCACCAATACTCAAAACCGTTGAAGGGATTTCTATCGATATAAGATTAGAATAACGCTCAAAAGCATGCCCTGAAATAGACAAGGTACCATCTTTTATGACAATACTGGTATCTCTGGCCATTGTTCCCTTATACTGATAAGCCGCTTTTCCAACATATATAACACCGTCCGGCAGTGCATCATACCATGCCGTATTGTCAAACGCATGTGTATCAACAGACATAATACTGTTCGGAATGTTCACTGATGCCAGTTTTTTACATTCCGCAAAAGCATATTCGTTAATATATATAGGCCCATCCTGTATGGTTATCGAAGTAAGATTACCACATTTATAGAATGCATAACTTCCGATACCTATGACCCCATATTTTACTCCATTGTGACTGACACTTGCCGGGATAGTTACATCACCTTCATACTTGTCAGCATCATCCTTTGGAGCAAAATCATTAATGTCTCCCAAATGGACAACAAAAACCGTACTGTCATCCTCAATCTCGTACCGTATTCCATCTGACATGAAATACTCACTGGCTACAGAATACAATGTGGATGAAAACAGCGCAAACGCAAACAATAAAAATCTTCTTTTCATAAAACTTATTAATTAAGAAACTTGGACTAAGCAGATTAATACGTCAAATATACACATTAAAAAAAACCAGTGCCGCAGATGCATCCTAGAGCACGAATTCAAATAACGTTTTAGCAATCTTTAACTCACCCAAACAAATCCGGAAGCAAATAACACAAAGGTGGTTGTTTGCTGGAGCGGGACTATGGGTTGGGGGGAGCGTCAGTGAAGGGGCGTAAGCGGAATGCCCCGTAGGATCCCGTTAAGAACGGCGCATGTCTGAGGAACGTTAGGCCCCGAAGGGGACTATAAGTTCCTATGTTTGAAATCCCAAAGAAATG
>Ga0265299_10000429_pt1 | contig 52918 bp, 72 predicted proteins | sample AusTroGonzalo_MG_4_FD_193485 | JGI IMG/M metagenome (GOLD analysis project Ga0265299, IMG submission 193485) | Bovine rumen microbial communities from tropical cattle in Woodstock, Queensland, Australia - Gonzalo_02 | ecosystem: Host-associated > Mammals > Digestive system > Stomach > Rumen ...
GATCCGTCCGACAGACTGGGTGATAATTGCGCTGTACTTGCACGGACTGGCCAGAAACAATCTATCCAGGCACGGAATGTCCAACCCTTCCTTTGCCAGACTGTACGATGCGAAAAGATACTTTTTTTTCCCTGTCCGCATGTCTTCCAGCGCCTGTTCACGTTCAGCCTTTGCCTTTTTGCTTTGCATTTTGCCGTTGATAAACGCGCATTCGCCCTGCATATCCGGCGGCATCAGTTCCATCAAGTCTTCCAGTTGATTCAGCCTGTCGCTCAGGATTAAACAACTGTGTCCCTTGTTATCCGCAATAGTACTTGCAATCAGGAAATTTCTGCGGCGGTCTGTCGTCAGGTGCTCGATCAGCCGTACATAATTGATTGTCCCGTCATCGTTCAGGCATTCGTCGGTAATCTCCGTATCTGTCTCCAATGTTCGCACCTGAACCCCCATCACTTTGTCAGCAATTGATTCTTCCGGAACCGTGTACACCACTTTCCCAAGCAATGCAAACGTCGCCTTGATCAGTCCGTCCGATCTTTCCGGCGTTGCTGTCAGGCCGTACTTGTGCCGTGCCGACAGATGATTAAGCACCTTCTCATATCGCGTGAACGACGTTGCCGATGACGACACCCTGTGGCAATTGTGGACGTTTACACCATTTGCGAAGTAGTTATGGTTTTCTTCAACTTCGAGATTGTAGACACAACCGTCCGGACACAATCCTCCGTACGTTCCATCACTTGTTCGTTGCTGAACCTCAACACAGTCCACCCTAATGAATTCAAAAGCGAAGTTTTCTTCATGTCCTGTTTCTGTCTCGCTATCGGACAATGTGAATTCCCATCTATTTCTATCGCCAGCATTGAATTCAGGATAGCAATATCTACTTTGTAGTTCGTTGGGTATCCATTCCCGCGCGGAATCTTCGTAGGTATCACATGTTCCGATACTGGGCATAATAATGCCAGTGCCTTCATCAGCGTCCTTTGCGGAATGGTTTCTCCTGTGCCGTTTCCACCACGAACGGAAGGCATATGACCAATTTCTTTCATTCGTCTGGAAATCTTTTTCTGAACATCCGGACGTTTTGATGGATTGTTCTTCTGCATCCTGTCTGATGCGTATTTTGCGTTGCATTCCCGCATCAGTTTTCTGCTCAGTTCTCTGCGTTCCTCCGTCCAGACGTTCCCTGCTTTCATCCTGCATGAGTCCGAGCAAAACACCCGCCTTTTCCCGTGAAGTGAGTTGTATCTCTGCTGGTATGTCAGATTCATAAGATCTACCTGGGTCCCGCATACACAGCACGGCATCGTCACTTGTAAGTTTTCCTGCACTGATATACCCCCTTTGTGTCAGTATTGGATGATTTGCTGTGCAATAGATCGATCCGGTCCCGTGTAAAGAAATGCGTACCATTGATTGCGGTTTCTTTTTGAATACAGTCAAAACTTTTCTGTAGCACGGTCTGCCTAACTGATCGAGTGTGAGAACAAACTCGCCTGGTTCAATTTTTTTTATCGCTTTTCTTCCATTAATTGTGTCAATCAGCGTATACTGTGGGAAGCACTCGTCAACGATCACAACGTCCCAGTAATCACGGTACTGTGTAAGGTCCAGGTTCGCCATTGTCTGTACCGTCGCAAATGTCACGCCGACGCCGACATTAACCTTCCCTTCCGTGATCGTGCCGGTCAGTTCTTCATCCATGTATTGCAGTGCCCTGTCCCGGCTTTGGTTCAGCAGGTCTGCCGTGTGGCACAGCCATAGTGCCCGTCGCCGAAGCGCCTTGATCAGTGCAATGCCCATCTGCGTTTTCCCGCTTCCGGTCGTGCTTTTCAGGACGCCGTACTTTTCCTGAATCATGGCGTCTACGGCTTTGCTTTGATAGTCGTACAGCGGAACTCTGCTGCCATAGTCAATCACACTGTTCTGCCGGAAGTCTGTGTACACCCGTGTGCCTTTCAGCAGCGGATACACTTCCCGGCAGACGCCGAACGGCAGGATCAGCGTGTTGCCGTTCCATTCATACAGCAGCAGTTCTTTCGGCGTCCGACCGATCCAGAATCCCATCCGCTGTTTTTTCTCATATTCCGGATTGGGAAAGCGCAGGTTTTCCTGCGCCCATTTCTTGACTTCGTCGGTCGGCTCGTCAATATAAATCCGGTTTGATATCGTTGTGTTCATGTATCCTCCGCCCATGTGTCGCTGCTCTCCAGCCATTTCTCCAGGGTCCATGTCTGGTCGCGGATTTCCCTGTCGTTGAGTCGCTTTTTCCCGCGTCCTTTCAGCGTTTCAATGCGTTCCAATGACACCATGCGGACTTCATTGTCCGGCATCTTCAGCGCAAAATAGCACAACTCACCGCACTTCCGCTGAAACATCCTCATGGCGTACTTCTGGTTTTCTTCCACTCGCTCAAACGGGAAACCGTTGCTGTCGCTGATCACCTTGCAGTCGATCAGCGTGTGATACTTTCCCTTCACGGCAATTATGTCCGCAGGCTGTCCGGCTTTGTTCTGCTGCATGACGTGCACCCAGAATCCGGCGTCCGCCAGTTGATGCCCCAGATCGCGCTCAAACCGTCCGCCGACCGTCCGGTTGTCAGTTTTCTGTTCCGTCGTAATAATCACCTCATTCTTTCGGCGGCACGTATGCGAAAACAAGAGGTTTAAGATACGCCGTCACCGGCTTAAGCTTGTCAATCGTCGTATTGTAGAATTCCTTCAGCTGAAAATCGGCAATGGTAAACTGCGGTGTAATGCACTGAGCCATCTGCCCAGGGCCACGGCTGGTGGTGACCAGCACACGGTCTCCTGCATTCAGGCCATGTTCGGCATTTTCCGGTGCCCGGAACAGGAAATGCTGTTCACAGTTCGGATGCTTGCAAATTACAACGTTCACATATTCAACAGACATATTAGTCTCCTTTCATAATGACTGCCGGATGCGGTCTCACGGGGCCAGTTTAATCCGGCGAATATCATAATGCGGGTGAGGATTTGCACCTCACAGCGTCCGGGACGTCGGGTCTGGCCGGACTGCCTCCCCTCCGCTTAGTCCTGCGTCTACCTTTTCCGCACACGCATCATAATCAACTCAGAACGGCAGTTCTCCTTCGCCCATATCCACCTGCGTCGGTGCTGCCTGTGCCGGACTCTCAGCCGGAGCGGAACTGTCCCGCTTGCCGCAGAAATGGACACCGTTGACAAGCAGTGCGATCTTCGACCGCTTCTGTCCGTCCTTCTCCCACTCCTCGGTATTCAGTTCGCCTTCAGCGATGATCTCTTGTCCCTTGGCATTCATGTAGTTCTTCATAAACGCCGCCGTGCCGCTGAACGCCTTGCAGTCGAGGAAGCATCGGGTCTCCTTGTCCTTATACTTCTTGCTCCATGCCATCCGGAAATTGGCATATTCCGTGCCATTGTTCGTCTGCCCGAATACGGGCGTGTCCACCAGTCTTCCCTGGATCGCCAGATGATTGATCATTACCATATCCTCCTTTTATTCTTCAGCCGCCGCCATAAGCTGTGCAGCCAAGTCATCCTGTGGTTCTTCCTGCTTTGCCTGTGCTTCCAGTGCTTCTTTCGCTTTCTTCCCGCACTCAACGCACAGATTCCGCCCATATTTATCGAATGCCAGTTTTGCCACCTGTTCCGGACCGTACTGCCCCATGCCTTTGATCACATGTCCGCAGTCGGCGCACTTGATCTCCGGAACCTTTGTGCCGGTAACCTTATTTTTGATCCTTACGGCGTCCACCAGGTCACCGAATGCCTTTACCTGCTGCACTCGCATCGTGATCTGTTTGCCCGCCCAGTTCTCAATGTACGGCGTGTTGTACAACTTCGTGATGGCCTTGCAGTTCGTCACGTTCAGGATCAGTGGTTTTAGGTTCTTTTCGCGGAAGTAGCAAACGATGCATTCCTCGCTTTTGCCGTCCGAACCGATCACTTTTTCCTGCTGGACGTGATCGATCGTCCCTGTCTTTTCCTCGCCGGGATCAAAGGCGTATGCTCCCAGATAGTTAGGATTGTTGAGTTTCTTCCAATGGGTCTGCATTATGTTTCCTCCTGTTCCTCAATCGTCCTGATATATTTCAGGTCATAATCATCTGTTTCTTTATCGGTCAGTTCCCTGTTATATATTGCTTTCCCCCACCACGGTCTTCCGTTAATAATGTCCGGTTCCGTGCTGATCTGAATCAAACCTTCCATCGGCTGGCATCCCGGCCCGGGCGGTCTGAGCCGGAATGCGTACACATACTTTTTCACTCTTCTTCCTCCATATCCACCCACGCAGGCAGGTCCGTCCAGTTCATCCCGCCTTCCACCGGCAGATAACCTGGCCACTCATCCAGTTCCTTGCATGTGTGCAATTTGTCAAGCAGCATCCGGTACTGTTTCTTGCCGTACTCCATGACTTCCGGACTCACCCGGATCACGTTCACGCTGAACGGTGCTTCCTTTTCCTGCGCCACAAACACGAACTCAGGCCGGTAACCCAGATCAAGAGCAATCTGCAATCCTTCCGAATACATTGCCGCCTGGAACGCATATCCGTAATTGATGATGCTACGGTTGAACTTGTCCGTCTGAGCACTTCCGGTCGTCTTGTAATCGACGATGTAGTACTTCCCGTCCTGATCCTTCAGCACCCGATCGCACTTGGCCTTGCATTTCTCGCCCGTCTCCGGATCGGTCCAGAACACCGGCACTTCTGTCTGTCCGTCACCCCGAATCAGATAATGTGCCAGCGGACACGCCTCCAGTGCCGCTTCCATTCCTGCCATGGCTTCCGCCTTATCAGCCGGAACGATCTCTTTCCCTTCGTTCTCCGCCATGAACGCTTCCCAGATGGCTTTGCCGTCTTTCGTCCGCTTGTCTACGCCCGCCGGAGCGACGGCATACTCATTGCCGAAATCATTCGGTTCCAGGATCATTTTGTGGCATGCACTCCCGAATGCCATTGCCGGAGTCTGCTCCACCGGATGCTCCGAGAACCACTTAAACTTCTCCGGACTGTCGTTCATTTTCCACAGATCGCTTCTCCGGATTCCTTCCGCCTCGTTGTATTCTCGTTCTGTCATAAATCTTTTACCCTCCAAATAATCGGATTAAATAAACTTAATTTCCCGCCGTACTTTTCAGCCATCCGTATGGCTTTCTCCCGGCTTCTGGTCCTCCATGTGCTGCTCAGGTCTCTGCTCCATACGATCCGCCCTGTCAGCATCTCTCTCCGGCTCAGATATTCCCCGTACTGATTTCGAACGACCAGTACTGTCTTTGTCCGGATGTCCTGTTTCATCATGCAGCTCCCGTTTCATCAGTTCCGCAAACGTCAGTTTCCGGAACAGGTCCTGTGCATCAATCTCTTTCTTTGCTTCTTCGATCTCCTCCATTTTTTGTTTTTCTGACAGTACTTCCATAAAGATCAGTGAATACATTGCCAGTTCAAACGGTTCGCCTTTCGCTGTCAGAAGGTTGCAGATGCTGACTTCGATTACTCTCACTCCTTTCATCACATGGGGATTTTCGCTTTCTGACCGGCTGTCCCCGACCGGCTGGCTTTTATCTCCCTTTCCATTCCGCCCTGAGAAGCAATAGTAAAAAGCAGGGTTTTTTGAGGGAGAAGCACCGTAGGAGCCGATGCCCTGGATCAAGTCCATCGCCTGTTATTATCGGTCGTTAAATCCGGACCGATTGAATGCTCCTCGTCTGTTCCACCGCATGTTCTTCCAGATCTTTCGCAATGCGCCGTGGCTCAGGGTTTCCCGTCCCTTTTTGGCGTCGTATTCTTCCTTCTTCCGCCGGTCATGTTCTGTCTTCCACTCGGTATAGGCGGCGCATCTCGCATGGCATCCGACCTCGCGCTCCTCGCACCCTTTGCATGGTGCGAAACTGTTGTCCCGTCCGTTCTCGCTCATCTGTCAGTTCTCCCATTGATGGATTAATTTGGAATACGGGCACAGCGATGTGCCGTCATAGCTGTCCAGCGGAAGTACCGTCACCAGCAGGTTGAACAGTTTGCATTCCCTGCATTCCTCACTGTCACGGACGCATTCCGTGCATGCCGTCTGCGCCGAGTCTACCAGTGTCCGGAAATCTTCCTTCTGCATGACCACGCACGTCTTGCTCGGCGTCATCTTCGGCTGCAACCGCATTTCCATGTCTGCCGCCGTGTTCGCCAGACTCGTCCGCTGTTTTTCCGGTATCGTTCTCCGGACTTCTGTCAAAAGTTTGACGCTTCCGTCGGCAAGCTGCTTCATCAGTTCCGATCCGCCGTCAATCTTCGTCAGCCTGTCCGCGAGGTCGTCCTGTGCGTCCACCAGTGAACTGGTCAGGTTCATCAGGAATGTCAGTGCCGCCTTTTCCCGTCTGGTCATGTCCCATGCGTCCGCCCTGGATGGGATTGTGAATTTCATGCCTGTGCCCTCCTGTTCAGAAAGCAGCACATACTGTGTTTCTGATATCCCCATTCGCCGTCCTTGTCACGTTTGCCGTAGCACAGGATGCCGTCGGTATTGACGTATGTGTATGGCCCGCCCGCCTTTTTATACCGGTGAATCTCCGGATTGCACGGCACCCATCGTCCGTCCGCCGTGCAACGGGTCATCAGGATCTGTCTCCCGCACAGCCGACAGAATGTTAAAAACTGATTTTCCATTGCTTACTGCCCCTCCAACTCCAAATATTCCGTCATGATATAGCCGTAATTGGTCACGCACCACTCGTCGCTCCGGAACCACACCGTCACGACCGTCCCCGGTTTCAGCCATTTTGTCCGCTTCCCATCGACATACCGCCGCGCCGCCAGTCGTCCGATGCTGACCACCGTTGCTTCACGGTCCATGCGTTCCGGGCGGGTGTTTACCACATATCCGGCAAACACCCATCCTTCGCTCTGCTCCATAGTCAGATCGACACAATGCAGATAGCCGTTCTTCTTTTTGCCGTCCAGCATGATCCGGTCACCGGCGTCCAGCCGTCCCAGTTCCTCGCATTTTTTGTTTGGATGCGGACGAATGTTGACGTAGTCACCTGGCTTGCAGATGATGAATGCTTCCTGCCATTCCGCACCTTCAGCGAATCCTGCCGTCGTGTAGAGATAAATGCAAAACCATACTGCTGCAACAATCATCGCCAGTTCGATAATCACGATCAGCCACTTGCAGAGATCAGTATCCCGGAAATGTTTTTTCATATGTTTTATCCCCTTCAAAGTACGTTCTTCTCAAACGACCGGAACAGTTCATTGCTGCTCACGATCTGCATCACCGGGATCAATCCTTTGGCCCAGTTGATAAACCCCTCTTTCGGAATCCGGTAAGAGTGACCAAATTTTGAAATCGGAAACCCAAGATACTGCGGTGTTTTCTCAGCTTCATCCCTGATTAACTGCGGTTCGCAGTGAAGACATTTGGCAACCTGAGCCACCGTCAGGAAATCAACATCAAGTTCGTCAATCTGAGCCAGCGTCATTGAAATCACCATGCCTTACCGCTTTCCATCTGCACCCGTCGCATGCGCCGAGATGTTCTTTCTCATACTGCCCGCACTTCAGGCACAATTCGTTGACGCATTCACTCAGGGACATCTTCAGCGATTCTTTCATCTGGCATGCGGTCATCAGTTTGAAAACCAGATCGGTGTTTTCGCTTCCACACGCAATCAGTTTTCGTTCCACTTCTGCCAGTTTCGACCGTGTCCGGTCCAGTTCCAGATTCAGGTCAACAGTCATTTCCGTCTCAGCCATTACTTCCACTCTCCTTCCGGCGACATATATCCGCCGTTTTTGTGAAACAGTTCGTCGAACTGTTCTTTGCTGATCGTGTGCGGCTTCGGCTGAACAGGCGCATTCTTATCCGCCATCCGGATGAACTCGTCTGCCACTTCGTTGTCGGTTGTCCGGCTGTTGAACAGCCATGTGTAGGTCCGGCTGTTTCCGAAATCATCTTCCGGATTGAGCTGCTCTCCGTTGATCATGCACAGTGCGTCCGCCAGTGCCCCGGCTATCTGATCCAGTTTGTTTTCCTGCTTGTAACCGTTTGCCAGTGTGCGAACGATTTCGGCCATGGCGTTGCTCATCCGTGCCGCATAGATTACCCGCAATAATGCGTCTCTTGAAATCTCCATTAAACCTCTCCTAATTTCTCTTTAAGTCGTTTCGTACTATTGTCAGGCAAAAAAAATCTCTTCTTCCGAAACGCCGTAGAATTCCGCGATCTTTTTTTTCTGTTCGTCTGTCGGCATCCGAATGCCCGCTTCATACTTGCAAAGTGCGGAATAACTGATCCCCATTTTTTCCGCCACTTTTGTCTTGGGCCGGATGTCACGCAGTTTGCGCAGACGCTTTCCGATCTCAATCGCTCTTTCGTTTTTCTGCATCGCTATCCTCCTTTCGTGACAACATCTTAACACGAATCGACTTAATTGTAAAGCATCTGAGATGTTAAATTTTTGTTACGAAACTGTGTTGACAAATTATCACACTCTGTGTTAATATGACCACAAAAGGAGGATTGATTATGGATTTCCCGACAAAGCTTAGAAACCTTCGCATTCAGCGCGGACTAACTCAGATGGAACTGGCTGAAAAACTCGGAACGTCCCAATCTTCTATCACAAGTTGGGAACAAAATCGCAGAGAGCCGGATTTCCTTACAATTAAAAGGATTGCGGACTTTTTCCATGTTCCGATGTCAGCGCTTTTGCCGTCCGCTGACGACCTTGACGAGTCCGTCAATATCATTGCCGAATGTCTGCACCGGAATCAGAAATTAAAAGCGTTGTTTGAGTGCGTCAAAGATTTCGGCGATGCTGACCTGGACGCTCTGCTTGCCGTAGCCAAAGCTGTTTCCGGCAAACGGGAATAATATGGAAACCAAACGCAAGTCCCGTCCGAAAGTCAGGGGAAACGGCATGGGCAGTGCGTATCGCCGGGGGAAATCATGGACAGCCATCGTCACGATGGACTGGGTTTATCCGAACGGCGATATCACAAAACCAAAGGTGCCGATCCGCAAGACAAAAGGCGGATTTAAAACCAAGGCAGACGCAATTGCGTACTGCCCTACTTTGCGTGCCGGTGGTGTCGAAAAGCCGTCCGAAGCACCGCGCCTGTCCCATTACTGGAAACTGTATTCGGAAGGTGACATGCTAAAGATCGCTAAGAACACCCAGTCCAAATACCGCACCGCATGGAACCGCCTGAAACCGTTGCATGATGTCCGTGTAGATGCCATAACAGTGGATCTTCTTCGCAAAACAGTGGACAACGCATGCAAAACATACGATCCGGCAAAAGACTGCAAATCTCTTCTCTCCAACCTGTTTGCTATGGCCGCTGCTGACCGTTATGCCGTCCGTGAACTGCCGTCCTACATTGTCCTGCCGGAGCATGAAGAAAAGGAACGAATCCCATTCAGCAAAGAAGAACAGGTTGCGCTCTGGAAAGCATACGACAATGACGATCTGCGTGCCGCCGTCCCGTTGCTGATGATCGCAACAGGCCTGATGCCGGGTGAAATGCAGTTGCTCCGTGTGGAGAATATCGACGTTGGAAAGAAAATCATCATCCGGTCAGGATTGAAAACAAAAGTCCGGAAACAGACGCCGGTTGTTTTGTCGGATGCCATTCTTCCGGTCGTGAAGGACCTGATTGATCATGCCCAGAAAACAGGCTATCTCTGGCCACGCAACGAATCCGCATGGTACGAAAACTATTACGCTGTGCTTGCATCAGCCGGATGCAGGCGGCTCAGTCCGTATTCATGCCGACATACATGTGCCAGCAATCTTTCCATTGATAAAAGCATTCCGTCCCAGACCGTGCGCCGTGTCATGCGGTGGAGTACGGAGCGTATGCTGGACCGTTACAGCCATCCGAGCACGGACGATGCCCTGTCTGCCGTCAATGCCGTCGGTCGTCCTACTGCTGACGAAGACGCCTGACAGAACGGTCCTGTACTGCTTACCTACTGCTTACATCAACCGCTGCGTCCGTTGATTTTCCTGCATTCCCGTACCCCCTGCTAAGGGAGTAGTGTCAGTGATGGCAGCCCGGGTTCAAATCCCGGCTTCTCCGCTTCAAACCCTTGAAGAATCAACACTTCAAGGGATTTTTTATGCCGTAATACAAATACCACGAATGGTATTAAATTGCAGAAAATTGCGGTCTACTGCTTACACTACTGCTTACAAATTTATTTTTGTACTGCTTACATTGGGGGGACGTTTTTATACTGTTTGACACGGCTCCCCTGTCAGGGGTGCCGTATACTCCCCACGACTCCCCGGCGTAAACAGTAACAAAAAACCGCCCTGTTCAGGGCGGTTATGATCCGCAATCTGTTATTTCTTTCCGGACTCCATCTGCTCCAGTTTCTGGTTGGCGCGGATGAATATTTCTGTCAGCAGTCTCCGGTCGTCATAATCCATCACATTATAAGCCTTCATAAAAGTTTCGCTGTTCGGAATGGGGATCGCATCCTTGTGCACACGTTCGTCTGACCATCCCATAATATATGCGGGCGATACATCAAACAGTTCAGCCAGCGCATTTACGTTATCGACCGGAATGTTCGTAATAATACCATGCTCATATTTATATATGTTTGCCCGGCCAACGCCGATGTACGCGCCAACTTCCTCCATCGTCAAATGGTTTTCGGTTCGAAGTTCCTTCAGTCTTTCCGCAAATTTCATGCTCCATCCTCCTTATCACGGAATGTATTATAGCACAAAATATCCTGTAAAGATACACATGAAATACAAATTTAATAAAACTTGGGTCTTGAAAAGATACACAACATCCTGTATAATAAGTGTCGTGGTAAGACACAATATACTTGAAAGGATACAAAAGCTATGAACAAAGATTCGCTGTCAAGGATGGTCAAGGCCTGGAGAACCGCAAACGACATGGATTGTGAACTGATGAAACTCGGTTATGGAACGACCCCGTACTTTTACATTGCCGGTGACATTGCCGATGCCATTTATTATGCCGTCGGCGAACATTCCGATGATTTCGACAAGTCGGTTACATTCAATGTGCTGGAAAACAAAAGTCTGACGAACGAAGAATGCACGAACATTCTGATGTTTGAATACAACAAGCATTTTCATCCGGATGCCATTACCGAAAACACGATTGAATCGCTCAGAGAAGCAGCGCAATCAAAAAACCTGGACATCCAATCCATGATCCTGCTGATACTGAATGAATGGGTCATGCGAAGCGAACTCACAAAAGCATTGATGAAATAAAAAAATCGGCCCGCTCCAAACCGGAGCGGGTCTTTTGCATCAGTACCTGTACGGTGGCATCCATTCCGGATAGTGTCCGGAGTATCCGTCGGACATCATGTCCCGGCTGACATACCGTCCCATACTATCCCGTCCACGCCGATAGGAACGACCGGATACGTCCCTGTCTTCCCATCCTTCCGCGTCCTTCATGGCGTGATACGTCGCCGCGCTTTTCAGCGCGTGGTACAGCAGGTCGGCGCGTTCCAGATCCTGCGGGTTCATTTCCTTCGTATCGCTGCCGTACTTCTTGTCCAGCATGTCCAGTTCCCTGCACATTGCTTCTTCCAGATTCTCGTAGTGCTTCATCTGCGCCACCCCCGTCAGGCGACCTTAGCCGCTGTTGCCGTCGGGGGATACTGCTGGAGAAAGTACTGGGTCTGAGCTGTCAAAGCATTCTGGATGTAGTTGTTGCTTTCCAGGGCGTTGATCTTGTTGTTCAGTTCGACAATCTTCTCGTTCTTGGCGTCAATTTTGTCGGCGCACATACGGTCAAGGATCGTCTGGATACCACCCTGGATGGCGTTACGGGTCGCAGCGCCTTCGCTCTGCACAACCGCCTGGGTCTGGAATGTTGCCGTCCGGTTCTGGCAGCAGCAGTCAGCCAGCTGGCTTTGAAGGTTGTTGAATCCGCCGAGCATCGCCGTCTGAAGAGCAAAGTCCTGCTGCATACCGGCCATCTGCCGTGCGTTTGCGCCGATTTCCGCCTGAGCAAAACCGTTGGCGATGTTGCTGTTTACGGTACCGAAACCGCCGCACAGGGCCGTCTGGAGATCGCCGAAACCGGAAGTCACCGCGTTCTGAATACCGGAGATACCGGAAGTCAGCGCCGCCTGGTCGAACCCGCGCTGCACGTCGTTGTTGACCAGCATCGTTCCGGCACCGTTACCGCCGAAACCGCCGCCGAATCCGAATCCGTTCCCCCATCCGCCGAGACAGATCAGGAGAAGAATCAGCCACCAGCCGGACCCGCCGAAGTCACCGAAACCGCCGTTGCCGTATCCGCCGCCCATCGGAGCGACCGGCATTACAATGTTACCATTCGTGTCTGTCATAGTTGTTTGATTCCTTTCTTTTTATTTTATCCCAATCGGCTTATGCGCAATCGCCGAAAAAGATTCATCTGTTGCCCATCATCTGTCGGGCCATCTGCACCATCTGCGGATTGACCTTTCCGGTCTGTTGCATCCACTGAAGCAATTGTTCCGGATTGCAGGAAATTTCCGCCGGTGCGTCAGGAAAATACCGGGCCACTAACTGCTGCGGACTCTGCAACATCCCGGCAAGCTGCCGCATTCGCCCGAAAATGCCGTTTCCACCCGCCTGCGGTATTACGGACGGTGATTGTCCCATTGCGATCTGCGGTGCGCTTCCTGCCCCATTTAAAGCCTGAAAAAGCGGATTCATGAAATCACTCCTCTCCACGCGCGGACCGTCTGCCGGTTCCGGCGGAAATGTTCAGTCCGTTGATGGCGTCCATCAGTTCCTGTTTCATGCTTTCCAGATCGTCCTTCCGCACGTACTGGCTCATGTCAGGCTCCAGGTCGCCGGAGAACGCCTGCCGTGCTTCGCCGCTCTTTGTCCCTTCCAGCGTATACCGTGCTTTCTGAAGCGGGTTCGGCATCCCCATGGGGTTGACGCTCTTCAGGTAGATGACGGTGTCATTCGTGTCCCACAGCGCAATCGGTTCGTTCGGACGCATTCCGGACGGCATCTGATACGCCTTGGCACCAATTTCGCCGTCCACCCATTTCAGTCCGTGTTCGCCCGTGCTCTGCTGCGGAGCGGCTGAAACGCCTGTGTTCGCCGTGTACTGCGGAAACATCTGCTGCCCGACGCCGCTGTATCCCCAGTTGTTCTGATAAGGTACCGGATAATTGGTCATCATTCTTCTCTCCTCTCAAAGAAATAGGTTGGTGTTTCGTCCCCGCTGTCCCATGTGTCGTACCAGTCGCCGTCCCGGACGCATACCGCGTGTGTGCCGGTGCCGATGATGTACCTGCCCTTCTGATATCTCCGGCAGAACTCCCGGACCGTAACGCACTGCGGACATGTGTCCGGCAGCAGGAACTTCCGGAATCCGTGCTTCCGCAGATACAGTTCCCACAGCCAGTTCACGCTGGGCATCGTGCATCGCTCGGCGCTGAGTCGGCACAGTTCACTGTGAACCTCGTGCCATTTCTTACCGGTCGCAAGGCAGATTGCCCGTACGACGCAGTCCGGTTCTTCCTGTCTGCACGGGTTCGGATTGGCATAAACCCACATCAGGCAACCGTCTGCGGAAAAATGCCGCAGTCCTCCAGAATCATGTCGGCCACATTGTCATCTTCCGGGCGCATGTCCATCAGTGCGGCGGTCATCAGCATCATGGCATAGATTGTTTCCTCGCTGATGCCGGTCAGGTGTTTGATCCGGCGGATATTTTTCCGGCAGATTTTCGGATACATGATCATCGTGTCCATCAGGTGCCACCTCCCTTTTGCTGATTCGATTTTCGCATAAAAAAAGACCGCTTACGAGTTCGTAAACGGTCGTCTTTCGTGCCTTGTTCAGTTCATTTCCGGTTCACTTTGGTACGTGCCGGAATACAGCTTTGGAGTTCTTGTAAATGATCCGTTTCACCTGGCTGACGGACATCTCAAATTCTTCCGCCAGTTTTTCGAATGTCACGCCGTCGATCAGGCGTCTTTCCAGTATTTTCCGGTCGCGTTCGCTGTGTACATATTCTCCGATGGTTTCACGGATTTGGCTGTTCGTATACTCCATTCTCAGCCACCTCCGTGACATTCATTCGTGCCAGTGTGTTCAGCCAGTTCTTTTCGCGCTCAGTATAGCCGAGAACGAATACCAGAATCGTCAGCACAAACGTGACACATACGGTGATCATCGCGATCAGCATCCGCTTGTTAGCGTGGTTGTAGTGCATCATGGTGTTCTCGTGTGCGAAAAACGGAATACATGCCTGCTTATCGTCGCAGTTCCGGCACTTATCATCCATAAAGGATCCTCCTTGTATTTGATTACTGGTCTTCATCGGGAGGCTGAATTTTTTCCGGGTCTTTCCACGGTTCTTCATAACTCATGGCGCGTTCGGAGTCCTTCACGCCCGCCGTGGTCGGGTCCACCACAATGCCCAGGATCACCAGCAGGGCGAATACTGCGTTGACGACGGCCTGAAGCTTGCCGACCAGCGTGGTCAGGTCGACATTGTATCCAAAGACAGCGGCCACGGCCTGTGCCACCAGTGCCAGTGCCGGAATCACCGCCAGCCAGAATGCTTTATTTTTGATACGAACTTTCCAGTTAATCATAATTGCTTCTCCTTTCTTATTCGATGGTCATGTGCACAATTTCCTCATAGAGCGTCCGGATGGTATCATCAACCGTATCTCCCAAAGCACAGTAGCTTTGATAGATACTGCCGATGGCGTCCTTCCGTGACACGCTGATTTTCCGTCCGGCGGCCACGCACTTGTCGTACGTGTCCAGGATCTGAATCCGCAGGATTCCGCGCAGACCGTTTTCAATCGCCTGGTTCTTGGCTCTTTCCGCACGGAATTTCTTGGCAAGGTGCGCATAGGCTGCGCTCAATCCGGCAACGATCACGCCGAATGCAACCTCCAGCCAGTATTTGACAATCCAGTCAAGCAATGTTCTCACCCCTCCTCAGTCATCACCGCGTTCGGATACTGTTCCAGCAGTTCGTGGGCCTTGCTGACTGTCAGATTCGGTATGGTTACGGTGTATCTTGTTGGTGTATCGTTTTCCAGGGCACTCCACGTAGCGGGACCGATAATGCCGTCCTGAGTCAGTCCGGCGTCCTTCTGGAACGCCCGGACCGCTTTCTCGGTCGCCGCTCCGAACGAACCGTCCGCGCCCCATTTGCCAAGATCGTATCCACGGTTGATCAGCATCGTCTGTGCCATCGTGACATACGGTCCCTTGTCCCCCCTGCGCAGCGTTGGTTTATAGTCTGGCATGTCTCCTCCGATCCCGCGCGGCATGGCCCAGTGCGTCCATTTCTTGTTCCGCTTCGTGAAGTGCTGGACACCCTTCTGGCATTCGCACGTTTCGCCCTTGTATCCCAGTCCGGTGTGTGTCCATTTGCCGTCCTTGTATTGGAACAGGCATACGAGGATGTCATCCGGAATGGTGTCAATCGTTCCCTTTGCGTCCCAGTTGTTGCCGTTCCACTGCGTGGATACGATGCTGCCGGTAATGCTGATGCCGAATTGTTTCAGGCACCAGTTGGTAAAGCCGCGACAGTCATACATCCGGACGTTCTGTCCGTCCGGATACCAGCTGCATCCGGAACAGCCTGTCTTTTTTCCGCTGAGTACCTGACATGCAGATACGATGGTCGGATGCTCATCGGGCCGTGTGTTCCGCTTTCTCCGTCCGGCTGGCGTGCAGTACTCGCCCCATGCGCTCCATACATAGGGCCAGCCGACACAGGCTATGGCGGTCTTCCAGATCGCCTCGGACAGGTTTTTCTCGCTGTCCTTCAGTTCGGCAATCAGTTGATCCACATATGCCGCCGTGTTCAATCCGCCATCACCTCCTTGAGATTGAAAAGACACCGAATGAGAGTTTCCTCACCATTCGGTGCCTGAGTATCTGTGCAGTTCCATCTGTATTATACATACAGCGTTTCGTGTTGGCAAGAGGTTTTTATATTACATGCTGACGAAACGGGCTGCGTATGTAGACCAGTTGTTGGCTGCGATATAATCGCTGTAAAGGGACGCAGGCACATAGATGGAACCGTATACGCCGCCGGTTGATGTGGTGTAATTGCTGATTGGGGTAGATGAGAATGCATTTACGGCTTTTAATGCTGCTACAGAAGAATTTAACAGATACAGTGAAAGCAAATTATAACAATACTGGAATGCAGAACTTCCAATTATTTCACAACTTGGAAAACTTGCTGTTGTTAACTTTTCGCAATAGTTAAATGCAAATTTTTCTACTATCGTGCACTTCGGAAAGTCTATTGTTGTAAGGCTTAAACAATTAGCAAACGCATAACTGCCAGTCATTGTGCAATTTGGGAAACTTGCTGTTACAAGTTTGTCGCAATGGTTAAATGCATAATTCTTAATTGATGTGCAATTAGGGAAGTCTGCTGTGGAAATATTGGAGCAATAAGCGAACGCATTACTCAAGATTGTCGTGCAACTGGGAAAACTTACCGTTTGGATATTATAACAAAAATAAAATGCGCTATTCCCGATTGTTGTACATTTGGGGAAACTAACTGTTATGAGATTATGGCATTCAGTAAATGCACAATCATTTATTGATAAACAATTTGGAAAGTTTACTGTTGCAATGGAATCACAATAGCCAAATGCGCCCTTACCAACAATACTCATGTTCCCTTCAAAACTGCTGATTGTCCCGTGATTCTCAATAAAATCATCCAGATCTCCGCCGCCCCCGCTCGGAATATTCCCGATCTCGCTGACAAATCCAGCCGGGAACGCAATCGAAGACGATCCGCCTGTTTTCGTACGAATGGCATCGGCAATGCTCGTCAAATCCGTATCGCTGACAATATAATTGCTCATCAGAAATTCACCCCCGTTGCGCTTGCCAGACTCAGTAGATCACTGAGCTGCTGGGCCGTCATGGTTACGGCGCTGTTCCCGCTTCCCAGCGTCAGGCTCCCGCCCGCAGCGGTCACATTCCCTGCGTACCAGCCGTTGCCGCTCCAGTCCAGTGTACGGGCGTTGGAACGGGCGTCATCATCAGTACCATTGCCGATGATTTCTGCATATACGCCGGAACTATCCTGGATGTTGTACTTTCCTCCGGCGTGCTGAGAGGAACTTGCCGCCCTCGTAGAATATCCTTCGCAATGAGCATACGCGGCAGTTGCCTTTCCGTCGGCCCCTTCAGCATGAGAATAATTACCGGATGCCGTTGTGCCGTATCCCTCGGCATGAGCGTAAGGTCCAGACGCTGTTGTTACACCGCCTTCCGCATGTGCTCCATTCGCTGTAGCAGTTGTTGATTTGCCTTCTGCGTGCGCCCCGTAACTGCTGGAATCGCTTCCCGAATTGGCTTTTGTGCTATACCCCTCCGCATGGTCTGCTTTTCCGAGTGCGCCTTTTCCTGCTCCGCCGTAACCTTCCGCATGCGAATTGGCTCCGGAAGCAATCGTATTATAGCCTTCTGCGTGAGATCTCGCTCCGCTTGCGGTCGTTCCGTCACCTTCTGCATGCGCTGCTGAATTGCTGGCGGTTGTGCCGCAGCCTTCCGCGTGAGCATATAAAGAATTCGCTGTTACGTTGGAACCAAATGCATTGCTGTAATTTCCGCTGGCCTGTGCGTCTGTTCCGATTGCAACGCTTCCGGTCCCGACCGTGGTGTTTGCTTTCCGTCCCAGACTGATGCTTCCGGTAAACACTGGGTCCGCCGTAGGTGCGTACCCGCTCAGGTCGATATCCCCGCTGCCGAACGGTTCCCATGCGTCGTTGACGTAAATGTACTCATCGTACAGGTTTCCGCCGGTGCTTGTCGTCGGTACCAGATAGATCGTCTTCGGGTCCGGATTCTGAATGTTCGGTTTGCCCTGGGCGTCCACCTCACCCTGCCCACAGATGTGGATGGTAATGCCTCCGCTTCCGCCACCGGCGTCCGTTTCATACCACTGTGCGGTCGTTTCGTCGTAGATGTACAGTTTCCCCGTGTCCGCCTCCGTGAAAAGGCTTCCGGTGGCGACTCCTGTCGTCGGTTTGGTGTCAAGCGAATTTCCGGCCATCTCCAGATATTTGATCCTTCCGAAAATTCCCTCGACATTGACGCTTCTGATTGTCCGAATCATACTTGTTTGCTCCTTTCTTTGCGTGCTTATTTGCGTTTCGTCCGCAGTAGTGACTTAATGTGTTTCAGCCAGTTGTCGATGGTAACGGATTCCATCCGCATTCCTTCCATCACGCTCCGGCTGCGTACCTGATTGCTGATCATCATCTTGTCGTTTGCCGGGATATTGTTCCACAGGCTTTCGTGCTTTTTGTACCACTTGGCAAAGTGCTCTTCCGTACTGCGCCGGTATTCCTGGTTCTCCTGATCGATCCAGTCAGGCTTGTTCATGGTGTAATAGGCGTCGAATGTCATGAACGCTGTAAAGAACATGGCTTTGTCGCTCATGCCCCGGCTCAGGAACTCGTCGATCAGTGCGTCGTTGCTGTCCAGCATGTTCCGGTACGTTTTCAGGATGTACTTCGGATCGTGTCGGCATACGCTTTCGTCCCGCCATTTCCACAGGTAGAACGGTGTTGTGCAGTATTTCACTTCCTTGCTCAGGTTCTGGCACAGGATGTTGAAATAGCTGTCTTCGTGAATGGTCAACTTGTCGTTCCACCGGATTTTCTGATCAATCAGGTACTGCCGTTTGTGAACCTTCCCGTGGACGAACGTACTGTCCATTTCATGGTTGATATACACGACTTCCTTTGTCTCCGGGTGCCGGGTTTCCTCGATGAATACGGATACCAGCGAGTCAAACCCGGTCGCCATTTCCCGGAACACGATCCAGAGTCCGCAGGCGTTATAGAACATGTCGTCCGCGTCGCAGAACATCACATACTCTGCCGTTGCGTGGTCCAGGCATGCGTTGCGCGTTCCGGATACGCCTCTGTGCGGTTCCTTGTAGTACGCAATCCGGTACGGATAGGAACTGATCAGCCGCTCGGACAGATATACGTCTGATCCGTCGTTGCAGATGATGACGCCGATCTCCTCCATGGGCACGGACTGTTGGATGGCAATACTGTCCAGCAGCGGTTTGACCACATAGTCGGTTTCCTTGTACTGGGGAACGAGGATTTGAAGTTTCATAAACAAACCTCCTGTTTCGGTTGTTTGATGGTATGGCCGGAGAAACAGGCTCCTTCATCTCGTATAGGGAGCTACCCTTCCGCTACCCATGATTCCGTTTACATGCTGACGAATCTGGCGGCGTATGCGGACCAGTTGTTGGCTGTAATATATGTATTATAAAGCGATGACAGAACATAAATAGATCCTCTTACTCCGCCTGTTGATGTGGTGTAGTTGCTGATTGGAGTAGAAGAGAACACATTTGTATTGCCCAGTGTTGCGACGGATGAACCCAGCAAATATAGTGAAAGTAAATGGGTGCATTTTTGGAACGCAGATTCTCCGAGTGTTGTGCAGTTTGGAAAGCTTACAACGGAGAGAATTGAGCAATATGCAAATGCGCAACCTTCGACCGTTGTACAATTCGGGAAGCTTACCGTTGTAAGTTTTGAACAACCGTAGAATGCATTGCTTCCGATTGTCGTGCATATTGGGAAACTCGCCGTGGTGAGACTGGAACAATATTGAAACGGACTGCTCCCAATTGTCGTACAATTTGGGAAGTTTGCAGCAGTGAGACTTGGACAATTTCCAAATGCATTATTCGCGATTGTTATGCAACTCGGAAAACTTACAGTTGTAAGACGAGAGCATAATGCAAACGCACTGCTTCCAATGGCCGTGCAGTTTGGAAAATTTGCCGTTGTGATACAGGAACAATATTTAAATGCACTACTCCCAATTGTCGTGCACTTTGGGAAACTTATTGTAGCAAGACTATAACAATTTTGGAATGCGCTATTCCCAATTGCCAGACAATTTGGGAAACTTACCGTAGTAAGGGTGGAACAATAATAGAACGTGCATTCCCCAATAGCACTCATGTTCCCTTCAAAGCTTGTCATTGTCCCGTGATTCACAATAAAATCGTCCAGATCTCCTCCGCCGCCTCCGCCTCCGCCTCCGGAGGACTGTACATTCCACTGCGCCGTTTCTTCATCATAAATATAGCGGGTTCCGGTGTCTGCTTCCACAAACACGCTGCCAGTCGCCAGTCCGTCTGTGGGTTTTGTGTCAAGCGAGTTTCCCGCCAGCTCCTGCCATTTAATTCTGCCGCCGACGCCTTCCATGTTCACACTGTTGACTACCCGAATCATGGCATACACTCCTTTCTGCTGTAAATGAAAAAGCACCAAATGGTTTTTCTCACCATCTGGTGCCTGTATATATTAACTTCGTCTGAATTATACACAATATATCGTGGCTTTACAAGTATTATTTTGCTGTGCTATATTCTTAGTACGATTTGTGGTATTTTATACAAAGGAGGACATTGATATGTCGTATGAACAGTTTCGCCACGCTGTCGTTTCCCGTCTGACCGATTCAAATTTTCCGCCTGCCGTCGTGAACCGGGTCATGGCGGAAATTGACCTGGCCTCGCAGGATTATACGTTCGAACAAAAATGCACCGACTTAATCGTTTACAGCGAAGGAGTCCAGCCAATTGTCAAAATGTATATCGCATCGCTGGCAGTTCGGAACTGTTCCAAACGCACGCTGGAAGATTACACAAGGATCCTGAACCGGATGTTTCATGCACTCCGGAAACCGTATAATCAGATCACAACCAATGACATTCGTCTGTATCTGTACGGCGGCAGTGATCAATGGAGTCCCAGAACAAAAGAGCATATCCGGTGCGTGATCAACGCGTTCTTCTCGTGGTGCGTTGATGAAGAATTCCTGTCGCGCAGTCCGTCCCGAACGATCCCGATCATTAAGTATCAGCGAAAGAAACTGCCGCCGCTGAAACAGATTGACCTGGAGCACTTCCGTATGGTATGCAGAACGCCCCGTGAACGCGCCCTGGTAGACCTGTTGTACGCGTCCGGTATCCGCATCTCGGAAGCGGCCAGTCTGTTGCTGGACGATATTAACTGGCAGGAACATACTATTCACATCCGCCATGGCAAAGGCGATAAGGAACGGATAACCTTTTTCAATCCGGAATCAGAAATATCACTTCGGAGATATCTTGACACCAGACAAGGTGACGATCCGCATCTGTTCTGTGCGACACGGGCACCGCACGCCGGGATGTCATCCTATTCGCTCGGAAAGGAAATCCGAAAAGTCCGGAGCCGGATTCCGGCCATGCCTGTCAAAACAACTCCGCATACTTTCCGGCGGACAACGGCCACAACGGCAAGCAATCGCGGGATGCCGATTGAGGAGATTCAAATGATGCTTGGTCATTCCAACATCAGTACGACCATGCAATACATTACCGTAGACAACGCCCGTGTCAAAATGGATTATAACCGGTTCATGGCAGGATAAAGAAAAACCCGTCCGGAATTCCCGGGCGGGTTCCTTTTTATTCTTCTGACGGTTCTTCTGCCGGTTCGGCATTAATCACTCCGTGCCATGCGTCCTGCATCAGCACAGTACCGTTGTGATCCGTGATCATGCAGGAAACAAAGTCCGTGTTCTGCTCATTGCCGTACGCATATGCGCCGAGATAGGCATGATAACTCTGCTGGGCCGCTTCAAAAGAATCCTTGACGGCAATTCCCTTTTTGACAATCGTCCCGCCCTGTCCCTTAATATCATGAAAAAAGTATTTATCCTCGTACATTCAAACGTCCTCCTTTCCAGCGTTCTTGGTTCCTCTTATTTCCCTTATGCGAACTAACTCAATTTACAAACATCCCCGGAACCTGTGAAATTTGCGAGGACAGTTATCGAAGTCCCGGATTTCAACGGATACGGCCCACAAACCGCCCGAATATATGTCCCTGTCCCGGAATCTACACTGCCGATTATTTTTGTGCGAGCCGAATCGCTCCACACGGCAGAATTGCAAATTCCAGATGTTGTTGTGTTGAGTGCCCGAACGATATACCACCCGTCTGCTGTTATGCTGACAGTTTTTGCCGTGCCGCTTGTCAATGTTGCAACCGATGTAGGCTCTCCGCTGACAAAAACATCGCTCTTCAGCGCAAGCTGTTGCCAACTTTCCCAGACAAGATTCCCATTGCTCATTTTGCCATACCGTTGTGAAATGTGCGTTTCGTCAACGGTAATCTGCATCCTTCGTGTGGCAGAGCCACTTGCTACCAAGTTAAACAATACGCCAGATAAATACGGCACATTCTGCGATGCCGATGTCGTATAATAGATACCATTTGCAAGGTCTGCGTTTGCATTTGATACAGACGTTTTAGTCAGATTCAGGTTCGTAATAGCCGTATTAGCGGAAGCAATCGCCGTCGCAACCTTTGTATCGTCTGACGGCCCCATATTGATTTCAGTGGCGTCCGGTTTTACATTGCTGACCAGATCCTGAAGCGCAGTCACAATCGCCTGTCCGGTCGAATCCAGTATAATCGGTGCCGTAACTGTCTGTGTTGCCATTTATTCCTCCACCTCTTCTTCGTATGTTATGCATACCTTTCCGTCCACAATTGACAATGCGTCATATTGTGCGTCGGCGTTCAGTGTAAGCTTCCCGCTGCTGTAGGAACTGCTCATGTTCGTTCCGGCAACAATCTTTGTGTACGACTCGCGGACCGTGACGGACCATGCACCCGTGTTTTTCAGTTTATATACGTACATCTGGTCGCCCTGCTGGCTGTCGCTGTGGCTGGAAACGCTGCGGTAATACTGGAATTCCACTTCCGTCGGCGGACTGGCGTTGATGTATGCCATGAATGCCATCCGCGTCTGCGCTCCGGTCGCCGGATTGGAGTTCGACGACGCGCGGCAGTACACGATGACATTACTGTTGTATGCGTTAATAAAATCGTTCCATGTGCTGATCCCGTAGGACAGAACCACCATCGGCTTTCCGCCGTTCGCCCACGTACCGTCCCCGCGCAGGAACAATTCCTGATCACCGGCAGCCGGTGCCGGTACCAGTCCGTGCGTTCCGGCAGTGCTGGACGTTGCTCCGGTAAAATCACTCAATGTCCCGGTACTCCGCTGGCCGCTGGCGCTGTAGAACACTTCTCCGGCCAGCACCTCGTTCGCTTCCGCCGTTGTGTCGGATATATCCATGATCGTCGTGCCGTCAGCGGTTTCCACCCGGTTCACATACGGATTGCTTGCCATTCTCCGTCACCGCCTTACGCCGCTGGATCAACCGCGCCGATTGTAACGGTCTTTCCACCAGCGGCATTGTCGCTTTCCGTGATCGTAATCGCAGCCACGTTCACCTGGCTGATGTAATCATACCCGGTCGGCGGAAGCACGGTTGCGGCGGTCAGATACGGCGTTACATTGACGCTCGTGGCGGTTGCTCCCTGTCCGCTGTAAGTCCCCTCCACGCCGAGAATCGTCACGCCGCTCTTGATGTTCTCCGCAATAATTTTGGCCTGTTCCGTGCTGTCGATGCTGACGCTTCCCAGACCGCTGTGGTATCCTGCGGGCACGGTATATGTCCCGGCCTTGGTGCTGATCGTTCCGCTGACCGCACCGTTATTGGTCATCTCGCCGGTAACCTTGTTTTTGTTGACATATGCTGTCCGTCCGCTCAGAATTTCGCTGGCCAGCGCGTTAGCGTCCGTTGTGTCGCTGTCGTACGTACAGCTGCCCTGCACCCGTTCGCCGGTGGCAAGGTGAAAATACTTTCCTGTTTTGACATCGGTAGCGACGGCGGTATCCGTTGTCAGGTCAATCAGGATCGTACCGTCCGCCAGACCTACCTGGTTTACATGGGGGTTTGATGCCATTTCTCCTCATCCTTTCTTATCCGATGACAACGGTTTTTCCGCCGTAAATGTTGGTCGTGACAGTGACCGGAATCTCCTTCACCGTCACGTCATCCCGCATAATCTTCTCGTTTGTCCGCAGTTTCTGGTCCTCGTGCATCCTGGGCACAACCGTATACGGCCCTGTATATGAGTCGTGATATTCATGCCCGGTGTACGAGTCTTCCAGTTCCAGCAGGCCTTCATCCGTTTCCTGTAATACCAGATCCTCTTCCGCACCGATTTCGATGATCAAATCATCGTCCAGTTGCAGAATCAGGTCCGTGTCATCAGGCGCCGTGGAGATCAGTTCTTCGTCACCGAGGACAGCACGGTCCAGAATGACGTCCGTTCCGTTGTCGATCTCCAGCGTCAAATCGTCCATGCGTCCTCCTTTCCGTCACTCGTTGCCCTGATACGTGACTTCCTTGTCCAGTGTCAGTCTTCCCGGGAATGTCTTTTTGTATCCGTCGTTCCGCTTGAATTCAAAGTCGCAGTCGTAATCGCCGAACGCCAGGTTGTTCGTGTCTTCCGGCTGGATATACAGCGTATAATGCCCGTCCCCGTCGGACGTGATTCCGCCGGTGGTCATGCGCTTCTGAAACTGGTAGTCTGCGTCCCGCCAGTTCCGCTTGACGGTAAAATACACTTCATCAAACGTGTCCGTGATCACTTGCTGCGTGGCTTTGTCCTTCAGTACAAACCCGCGCTCATAGCTGTCACCCCTGCTGAACCGCAACAGCATTTTCGTCACCCCCCTTTTCTGCCATGATCCTGTCTACCCATGTGTCAAACGGTTCCGGGTTTTCCTCTTCCATGCCGGTAAAAAACACCCGCGCCGCGTTCATCACGTTCTCCATGTCCTGTGCGCTGTTCTTTCTCAGATCGGGAACGTACTGCCGTGCTTCCGCAGCGAACCGCTCCTCCTCTTCCGGCAGCCGGACAGCCTGCTGGTGGAACGCCCAGTAGGCGTCCGCGAACATTCGTCCCACCATCAGCCGGTGCGGGATTCCTCTCCGGATGAACTCTTCCACGACGTAGAAGTTCCGATCCAGGAATCCGGTCATGTTTTTCCGGACGTTCTCCGGTTTCATACTGACGCTGTCCTTTCGGACGCACCAGATATAAATCGGGAACTTCGTTTTGACCCGTCCGCGTCTGTCTGGCAGGGCCATTTCGTTGACGATGGCGCAGAAACCGCTGTCCTCGCTGTAATGGATACCTTCCGGAAACCGGATACCGTTCTCGATCAGCCATTCCCGCCGGAAGTATTTTCCGTGAACGAACACGATGTTTTCGCCGGTTTCCTTGACATACAGTTCCCCGTTTTTCTCGTACTCCGTCAGGAACGATACCCACATGTAGTCGATGTCCTTCTCCATGTGTTCCAGAATCATTCGCAGCGAGTATGCCCCGGAATACATATCATCGAAATCGCAGAACTCCACCCATTTGTCCTTGGCCATGTCCAGTCCGTAATTCCGGGCCGCGCTGACACCGCCGTGCGGAATGGTGTATTGTGTCACCCTGTACGGATACTGCCAGAAATAATGTTGCGGGAATTTTCGTCCGCCGTCATGTACCAGGATGACCTGAAACTGGCTGAAATCAATTCCGCGCTGGCATCCGAGCATGTCGAAGAATTTCTTCCCGGTTTCCCATGGCTCGTTCCAGTGGGTAACGATAATATCAAGCATGCTTCAGACCTCCGGTAATCATGCCGTCGTCCTCCCTGCGCAGGCAGAACAGATCTGTAAATCCTTCATATGCCGTAACATCGCCGAAGGAGTCAGCCGTGATCGTTTCCGTCCGGGACGCGTCGTTCATGACGTTGAATGTTTCCGTAAACGTTATGCCGGTCAGGTAGAACCACAGCGTGCTTCCGTTCAGAATCACATGGCTGTTCTCCAGTACGGTGCCGTCATTCAGCGTCAGCTTCTGCATCTTCCGCTTCCTCCTGCTTCTTTTTCTCGTGCTCCGCGTCGGCCCGTTCCATCGCCTCGATACAGGCGTTGATGTTTCCGATGGCCCGCAGGATCGGATCGCCGATCTGCTCCATTTGGGATACCGTCACCGGAATCATGCCGAGCTGTTCCACTGTAATCCTGAGTACTTCGATTGCCGTCATCTGGTTTGCCTGGTTCTCCATGGGTTTGTCCTCCTCTTCTCTTGCCTTGTCAGGCAGCTTTATTTTCTGGCGGGAATTTCGTACAGCGTCGTCTGGGCCTGCCAACTCTGGTAACCGTACATGCCGTATACCTTCCACGTTGAAAATCCTGAACCCGGGTTCACGAACAATTGCTGCGTCGTATATTTTTCGATGCCGTACACAGCGTCCGAGTGCGCCGTACAGGCATCCAGGCAAGCGTTCCAGCCTGCGTTGTACGCCGCCGCGCAGTTAACGGTGCTTGGTTTGGTCGTCCCGCCGAGTCCTACGGTAATGTTGTATGTCGTGCCCGTCAGGACTGCCCCCAGCGTACAGGATGTAATCGTCGGGATCGTTACTGTCACCGTTTTGCTGTTGCTGGCGGTTACCACGTTATTGCCGCCTGACCATCCGCCAGCGCTCAGCGTAACGGAGTTCGCTCCGTTGGAATACGCGCTGTGCGTGGCCCTGGCAACAGTGGTCGATCCCTGTTTGATGTAGCAGTACGTGTTGTCTGCCGACACCGTATAACTCACACTCTGCTGGTTCGGGTTCGTTGTGCTCGTCGCAGCCGGAGCCTTGACCGTCATAGACGCCGCCGTACCGCTTCCGGGCCATGCCACTTTGCCGTATGCTGCTCCCCATCCGTCGCTGTATCCACCGGTGTAGTAACTGTTGAAGTCCTTCGTGCTGGAGGAAAGTGTCGTTCCGCCGACGCTCAGGTCTGCCCGCCATGTCCGTCCGGTGGTGTTCGTCCATGTAGTGCTCGATACCGCCGGAATCGTAACGGCGATCCGTGCCCGGATGTTGCCGCCGCCGTCCGTGATGTCGATGTTCTTGCTCCCGCTGGACCATGCTCCGGCAGTCAGCGTAACAGACGCGCTCTTACTCAGCTGCGTCGGTCTTCCTGCGGTGCTGACGGTGACGGTGTTGGTCGTTCGGCTGGTATTGTTGGAGTATGTCCAGGACGGATCGTTCAGCGTCACGGCAGCCTGTCCGTTGGCGTATGCGCCGTTGGCGACTCTGGCGACCGTTGTCGTTCCCTGCTTGATATAAGCGTATGAGTTGTCCGCCGATACGGTATAGCTGACGCTCTGCTGGTTCGGATTCGTTGTGCTGGTGGCCGCCGGTGCTTTAACCGTCATGCTTGCGGATGTTCCGCTCCCGGGCCACGCCACCTTGGCATATGCCGCCGCCCAGCCGGTTTCGTACCTGTCTGCCGGAGCCGTCACTTTGACGCTGGATACGTTGGTCTTGCTGCTTGCCCCGGACGACGATTTCGCCTGGGCGTAAATCGTTACGCTTCCGCCGTATCCCAGATCCTGCTGTGTCGTCGTGTTCAGTCCGACCGTGTTGTAGCACCCGGTCCATCCGTTGCTGTATCCGACGTCGTACGCCTCTGTGCCGCCTGTTTTTGATGCCGTTGCCATGCTTGTATTTCCGGCTTTGGCTGTGGCGTTGGCGGTATACTTGTGCGTTGTGGCGTTATAGGATATGGACGCTGCGGCGCTGATGGCGTATTCAGTCGTCGTGGACTGTGTCGTATCGACCATGACCTTTTTGTTGGTCGTGTCCAGTTTGACGCCGACTGACGCCTTTCCGGCCTCGTACGCTTCCGTTCCGCTCGTGGTGGATTTGTTGTCTTTTTCCCCGCCGTCGCAATTTGCCTTGCCTGTGGCCGTATACTTATGCGTGCTGGAATCATATGTCAGCGTCACGCCCGCCGTCACGGTCAGCGTATAGCTGTTCGTGCTTCCGCTGCTCGTCTTGGCAAGTACGACCTTGTTGCTGTCGTTCCCGGTTCCCCATGTCTTGCTGATATGGGCCGAGTTGTATCCGGCGGTCCGCAGGCTGCTGAAGTCTTTGGTTACGCTTTCCCTCTCCACGCCGCCGATGGTCACGCTGGTCTTCCATGTGTCGCCGGTCGTATTAACCCATTCATCTGACGTCGGATCTTTGGCCGTCTTTGCCGGAATCGTCACAGGCAGACGCGCAACGGTTCCGCCGTTGCTGTCGATCAGGTCGATGTTCTTGTTCCCGCTGCTCCATTCACCTGGCGTCAGCGTAACGCCTACGCTCTTGCTGAGTTGCGTCGGTCGTCCGTTCGTTGTCACCGTAACCGTATTGGTACTGCTGCTCGTGTACGGTGCTGCGTGACTCCATGCCGGGTTGTTCAGCGTAACGGAAGCCTGACCTTCCGAATACCGGTCCGTCGGGCCTTCAACCGTGTATACCGTGCTGCTCTGCGTACCGCTGGAGTTCGTGTATGTATCGACAATGCTGAACCGTTCGCCGTAATCGATGTTCTTGATCGTCAGCTCCTGGCTCGTTGCCGCCCGGGTAGTCCGTACATGTTGCGTAATGCCATAGTCCCATCCGGCGTTGTACCGGGCCGTTGCGTCCACGGTCGCCGTGAATCCTGTGCTCTCGCTGTACTGATCCTGACTTCCGTACCTGGCGATCACCGGTACGCTGGCCGTGTTTCCGCTCCATGTCACGGCACTCTGCCCCAGACGGCGTACAAGGTCTGCCTGTGCCGCAGGTGTTGTGGATACGGTCAGCTGACCGGTATTGCTCCATGCGTGGCTGATCACAGGCGTTATGCTCGTGCTGGGGATGTTCACCGTTACGCTGCTGAAACCGTACTTGCCGGTATCCGGATAGTAAGTGCCGTTCTGCGTGATCTCCGGATAGTCGTCCTGCAATCCGCCGGATACGCTTACAAATACTCTCAGACCTGTGGATGTTCCGCTTCCGGGTTCATTTGGGTCAATCTTGGCATTGACGGGTACCCACCACGTCGTGTTCCCGGCGGTGTACGCCGAGCCGTCATAATTTTGCTTTGTGCCGGTATCAAGCAAATATTGATGATATTTTATATCTTGCGGACTGGCAGTAACTGTAAGATGTGCGCCGCTCCAACTGCCGTCCAGTGTTGTTGAAGCAGCTTTATTAAAAGTTCCAACATCCACCCATCCGGCATCATCAAAATCCTGCTTTTGCAGGGTGTACGAATTGTTTCCGTTATCAACAATCTGTAGCAATCGCACGGCGGACGCCATGTTGACTGCGTGCCCTGACGCGCCGATATAATAATTCGGTGCCATTATATATCCGTTGCTTGTACTGATGTTTCCGGACGACGAAATTGCCTGAACATTCAGCATGCTCAGTGTTGCAATCCGCGCCTGAACCACGTCAGCCGTCACGTCGCTCAGGCTGCACTTGCCGTTGATGACCGTCGTGCTTTTCTGGTTGCCGATATAAACCTTGTCCGCGTCGATGATCGCTTCGCTCTGGCCGCTGCTGGCGTTGATCGCCACGGCGATACTGGCGGCGGTTACGTTGCCGTTCTCGTCCGTCACCCCGCTGATCTTGACCGCCCAGCTGCTGGCCGTCTGTTCCATCTCGCTCCGGACGCTGTTGATGTCGTCCGAGAATTCCGTTTGCAGATGGCTTGCGGTGACCTCCAGTTCCCCGCGCAGACTGTTGTATCCGTCTTCGAATTCCGCCTGTAAATGGCTGGCAGTCAGTTCCAGTTCCCCGCGCAGACTGTTGAATCCGTCGTCAAACTCCGCCTGTAAATGACTGGCTGTGACTTCCAGTTCCCCGCGCAGACTGTTGAATCCGTCTTCGAACTCCACTTGCAAGTGGCTGTACGAAATCTCCATCTCGCCGCGCAGGCTCTCGACGTCGTTCGTAAACTCCGCCCGAAGTTCGCTTGCCGTCAGCTCAAAATCACTCCGAAGGCTTTCCACGTTGTTGGCGATCTCGACTTCCAGATGGCTGTACGTCATCTCCAGTTCGCTTTCGAACGCGCTGCGGACGCTGGTCACCACCGCATCGAACTCGATCTCCAGATGGCTGGCAGTCATCTCCAGTTCACTTTCGAACCATGTGATCGTGCTCGTCAGGTAGCGGTCGAAATGCAGGTTGATTTTGCTTTCCGTATAATCCAGTTCGGAGTGCAGGACGCCATCCTCGCTGTACAGGTCATAATGGATGGCCCGTTGGTTCGCCATGGCTCCGCCGCCGCCGCTGCCGTACTTCTTCTGGCTCGTCCTGGCGACAGGCTCCCGTTCCTTGCTGCCGGTGGAGTTCATCATCACCTTCGGCGTACCGCGCCATGTCACGCGGGTGTTGTTGACAGGACTGGAGTAGGATGTGTTCTCCCGGCTGACAGTGACAATATCACCGGCCTCGACGCTCCAGTCGGCGAACGTGTCCGCAGTCATAGGATGATATCCGTTGACGCTGTTCAACCGCTCATAAATCGGTTGCAGTGATGCGTTCTGTGTCGGCAACTCAGTTCACCCCCTTCAGCAGCGGATTATCCTGAATCAGGTATGCGTTGTCGCCCGTCCCGACGATCAGGTCCGAGCCGTCCGACGTCGTCCGGTTGTACAGCGCGTCAATCTGTTTTGTTTCGTACCAGTACGGCCCGAAGTCGCTGTAGTCACCCTCGTTCAGCGATAGGTTCGTGCTCCGGATCCAGTCGAACACCAGGATTCCGTCCCGGTTGAACCGCAGGATCGACGCCGCCGCTTCCGCAATCCACTGCATCACCTGCCGCATGGTTGTGTTCATAAACTCGTCCGGCTCTTTTGTAATCGTCGCCGTGCTGTTGATGAACGTGCTCGTGGCGTACTGCACGTCCACATACTCGCACATCTTGACAAACAGTTCGCCGATGGTAATCGGGTATGTCACGCCCAGGTCTTCCGCCGTCGGCATGTCCTTGTCAAACTTTATCATGTAGTCGTTGCAGCTGAAGTCAATCTGAATCACATCCGGCACGTTCGGCCTGTCCGCCGTAAAATAGCCGAACGGACAGAACTCGTACGTCTCGTGCTTTCTGTTCTTCCAGATATCCAGAATCCGTGTACTCTTGTTGTAATTGTACCCGCCCCCGGCCCACTTCATGGCTTTGTCCTGCATGAACGCATTGACCGTCTCTCCGCTGGTAATGTCAGCGCCGTCCGAGTCACGGTATACCTTGAACTGCGTACCGTCCGCGCTGAACGCCCACACCTTCCCGTCGTATCCAAGAATGCTCTTGACCGGGAACGACGCCGGACTGCTGACGCCGACACCGCCCCTGCGCAGGTACGGCGTGGTATTATGTCCTGTGTATGTAGCAACGCTGGTTGTACACCGGCAGTTGGCGTTGGTGGTATATGTTTCCGTGCTGATCAGTACGCCGACCGTGGCAAGAAAATCGCCGAACTCGTAATTGTTCAGGAGACGCGCGTCGTTGAACAGCGAGAACCGCAGTTCATTGCTTGGTGCCATGCCGATGGAAACGTCCTCGTTCGTATTGAAGTAGTCCCCGAACTCGATTCCGTTGTCCACGTTGATATCCGGGTTTGTAAATACCGCGTCAGGGAAGATCAGCATCGCCATCTGCGGTTTTCCCTGGGCCACCGCCTGATGGAATGCGTTGGACACGTTATACACGCTGTCTCCCCCTTTCTTGTATTCCTGAACGTGTTTATCCTACCACATATGGTATTATTTGTCATCATAAAAATCAGTACTCAATAAACTTCAGTTTCAAACTGAATACGGCTTTTTCACTCTTTCCGGGAATAAAATAGCTGGCGTCGCCCGTCCGGTCGCCGACGTAATACTGACCGGTGTACATGCTGTCGAACGTCCTCGGGTCCGGTGCCGTCAGCGTGAACTCCGGCGTGTTGACCGCCGTAACAATCTGCTGGAGCATTTCCCATTCGATGGCGTTCCAGCTGAATTCGTAGTTGATCTTTGTCGTCACGTATGCCCGGTGCAGAAGTCCGGTCGCGTCACGTCCGCCGCTGGTGTCCAGGTCGCCTACCTGATATGTCCATTTGGACGGGTCGGGGATGGGTGTATCCCCGACCATGATGCCCATGTTGAAATTATATGGAAACTTCATCTCTTATCACACTCCCGTCACCTTGTCATACTTCCAGCTGCTCCGCTTGATGTGTTCACCCCACTCCGAAGTCGGCGTGACGTTGACCACAAAGTTCTTGCCGTAGATCTTCTGAAGCTGCGCCACAATCTCCCGCAGCAGACCGCTCTGTTCCGCCCGCTGCTGGTTCTCGTAGGCGCTCTGTGTCTGATATTCGTCGCTGTTGACCGGCCCTGCCACAATGGTTTCCTGCTGTGCAGGCTGGTAGGCGTCCGCCGTCCGGAAGTAATGTCCGGTCGGTGCGCCGATCCCCAGGAACGACCAGATCGCTTCGGGTGTGAACACGCCGAGCTGCGCCAGCTGTGCGGCGGTTTCCACTTCGTTCTGCCCATGCTTCGTCCAGTTCACGCCGGAAGTTACGCCCATACTGCCGCTGATCCGGCCTTCGGAAATCAATTTCTTTTGCAGACCAATTACGCCGGTGTCTAGTGCTCCCTGAATAATATTATAGAAAGTTTCTATGTTGGACAGATCTGGTGTGAAGTGCTGGAATATGTCTGCCCATGGAATTTCAACGCCATTGAAGTTGTACGAACCCTGTGCACCGATAATCTCGTTGTATTTCTGAAGCAGGTCGTAGAAGAAACGAACATTTGTATCGTCCGGAGTGAAATTATTGAACACATCCGACCAGTTCATCAACTGTCCGTTATACTTTATCTGGCCCTGTGCCCCTTCCACAGCGTTTTTCATCTCCTCCATTGTCGGGCCAGCTTCATTTCCTTCGACAACAACCTGTTCAATCTGAACATATCCGTTTGTCAGCAAATAATTGTACAGATTTTTGATCTCCTGGTCTGTCGGATATAAACTGCGCAACTCTGAGACCGTCATCTCACCATATCTTGCAACCTCTTCTGCCATTTCATCAATTGATTTACTTGCAACATATTCTGGAATGTCAATATCTGCAAGTGCCTGGAATGGACGCTCTTCCTCATAAGGATTCTGTGCAGACCGGCGTCTGTAATACGACTCAACAATTGCTTTATATACAGGATCGTCCTCCATATTTTCTCCTGGCCTGTAAGTGGTGCGATGCGTGAAATAATCTTTCATGGCCGCATACAAGAAGTCTTCCGTAAACATCTCTGTAATATCAATTAATCCGGAATTAATTGCTTCCTTATATACATTGTAATCTTCTTCTGTAAGTGCCTTTTTGAGGAACACATCGAGAACCTTGTCTACGGATGCGTCATTTCCTTGTTCAACATACGCCCATGCTGTCGCGACATCCTGCTGTGTCGTGCTGAAATATGTCTGATTGTATTGGCTGAGTATTCCTTTTTCAAGCAGTGCACTCCGTATTTTCCTCGCTCCGTTTCCGGATGCCGCGTAATCCACGGCAATTTTGACTTGCTCCGCAATCGTATCAAACAGATTGTCATACAAATCTTTGAATTCCTGTGCTTTGTTGTGATAGAACAGATACTCTTCGTTGGTTTCGTCTCCGCCTGCTTCTTTCAGCGCTTTCTGTGCGGCAATTTCATAGTAATTGTACAGGCTTGAATATGTACCCATGGCGTTTTCGTACAATTGTGTAAATCCTTTGGTCAATTCTTCCCTGTACAGGCCGTATGTATGAAGAATATCATATGCGGACTTGCTGCTGAGATCACCGAGATTGGTAGCCAGATGAGCCTGCGCGGAAGATGTAATTTCGCTCTGGGTCAGTGCATTGCTCAGGGAAATCATTGTTGATGTAATCTCTGCAACGGCGTTCCGCTCGTATGATTTCAACCCTTCTTTCAGGTTGTCGTTCATGGATTTTGTAAGATGTCCGCTCAGTTCAGCGCCAAGGTCGTCCATGATCCTTGTTGCCCCTTCCAGTCCCTCAATGCCTTTTGCCAAAACTTCCTGCGTCTGATCGGTTCCGTCTGTCCCTTTGAATGGAATGAAACTGAACGTGGTTTCAAGTTCTATTGTTTTTTGTTCCGCATATTCTTTTACTTTTGAAATCAGTCCCCCGTTTTCATCATCGCCGAATATTCCGGTTTTAATTGCTTCCAGCGATTTTGTTGTATCAACACCGATTTTCAATGACTGTACAAAAGGAAGCAGATTGCTGACCTGTGTCCGAATGCTTTCTCTGGCGGCAAGTGATGCCGTTACGGTTGCGGAAATCAATTGAAGCGTTCCCTGAACATCTACATTAAACATTCCATTATCAGGATCATTGACATAGGCCTGAATTTCTGCGGCAGTTAAATTATAACTTCCCCATTCAATATCCTTCTTTGATGCGTTAATCTCCGCATGAATTCCAAGTGCAACAGCCACACCAGCTACTGCAATTGCGCCTGCGGCAACGCTGACCGTAGTTGATGCTCCAAGTCCGGCAAATGATAATGCTGTTCCGATACCAGCTTCAACCGCACCGAGAGCACCAAGCATCCATCCTCTGGCACTCAGTTCTGTTACACTGCTTCCTACCAGTCCGGATGCGTTGCTGACATTTACGATACCTGCAATCGTCAATGTGAATCCGGCACCGACTTTTGCAAATAATGAGCCTCCAAGTTTAGCTGCAATAGACGCAGCAACCGTTGCGCCGACGGCACCTGTAAGTGCATCAGCGATCAGCCATCCGGCCTCCCCTGTTTTGCCATACTCTTTTCCCGTAATATCAGTTACCGTTGCGGTAATAGCAATTGTTGCGCCAAGTCCGATAAATTGTCCGAGCACCCCGGCGGCGCTCTCTGCGAATACTGTACTCAGTTTCCATCCGAGAATCGCAGCGCCTGCCTCGACAGCAAGTGTTTTAATACCGCCCATGTTGTCTTGCAGGAAACCGACAACGTCCCTGACTTTTTTATCAAACACGCTGACTTCTTCGAACATGCCGAGATAGTCCTGCATGGCGTCGGTTCCACCGCCACCTCCGCCGCCGCCTTCGCTTTGAATAATATTCAGCTCATCCCAGTCCGCCAGCAGATCCTTAATTGCTCCGCCCGCTCCCTTGGCTGCCTTGGTTGTGTCGTCAAATGCCTTGACTGTCTGTTTGTTGGCCCGCGTCCAGGTCGTCTGTCCGCGAAGCAGTGACAAGAACTGATTGACCACATTGATCGCATCAATAAACCAGTTGATTACAGTCTGCAAAATCGGAATAATTGCCTGAATTGCGGGAGCCAGTGCTGCGCCGAAACTGTTCTTCATTTGTGCCAGAGAAGATGCGGCTTCATCCATTGCCGGAGCAAAACTGCTCCCGATAGCCTGACTGTACCGGTATACGTTTTCAACGCCTTCCTTGATTCCGCTCGTAAACTGCCGGATAATCGCCCGCATGGCCATCCGCTTTGCCAGGTTCTTGAATTGCGTAATAAGTTTGCCAACCCCGGAATTATGGAACGCGCTCTTTAAACCGTTCCACGCGCTGGATAATCCGGCGCTGATCTTTCCGACTGCTGACTGTTCATGTTGCAGTTCTTTAAGTTGCTCAAGCAGTTTTTCCTGTTCAGATTCAAGCATTCTGATCGCATTGGCCCGTTCAATAAATCCTTCAGAGCTGACATTGCCGGACTGAACGTCCAAAGCGAGAGCGTCTCTGAGCGCTTGTTCCTGATCAGCAAGCTCATTAATTCTCTGTTCCATTTCAAGAGCCTGGGCCGCAACAGTCATCTTTGCTTCGTCCATATGTTCAAGGAACGCATCAAGATTTTCCCGTGCTGCTTCCAATTGCTCTGTTGGGGACAATGGTTGTTCTATTGTGTAAACTTCTGTTGCACCCTGTGGTTGACTGATATAATCGCTTAATCTGTCGGATGCAAGCTGTGCAGACCCGCTTTCAAATGCCCGCTGCGTTGCTTCAGAACTTTCACGCAACGCCGCATTCAATCCGTCAAGCGCTGCCCTTTGTTCTTCTGTAACCTCTGTTACTTTTTCACCGGCAGAAGTGAACGCAGCAAACTGCCCGGTCGCCTGATCAAATGCAACTTTCAAATCATTTGCGGCGGCAGCAGCTTCCGTCGTCGCAGGAATTGATTCGCTGATAGCCTTTCCCGCGTCAGCCCCTGCGCCATTTGTTTCACTGAGTTTGGAGTCCATGGCTTCTTTAGCTTCGCCCAGTGCTTCCAATGCTCCGGTTGCTTCGGTCGCTTTTGCTGACAAATCCGGAATGTCTTCAATAACGCCAATTTTGTCATCCCCGCTTGCGACTCTGTCAATCGCATCTGCGGTTTTTTCAACGGCTGCGGACGCCTCTGTAGCAGCAGCCGCAGTCTCGATCATTTCTTCTTTAACAGGTTGAGTGCCTGATGCGGAACCATCTGAAGTTTTTTCAAATATTCTGGAAATTGCGCCCTTGTCATAAATAGCTTCTCTTACTGCCGAAAGTTGTTCCAAAAGACCATTATATCTTTCTCTTTCAGTTTCGAATGTTTGCCGCAATCCTGGAATCTGTGATTTATACGTCTTTGGATTTGATAACGCATGTGCAAGCTTATCTCTTGCGGGATAGTAGGTTTTGCTTGCAACATCTAAAGCCTGTTCCAATTCTTTATATAATGCCACTAATTCTTCAACGGATTTACTGTCAAGGTCTACTATGTTTTTATTCTGTTCCAGAGCGCTTGTCGCTTCGACAACACTGTTCTTCATTTCAGTACCGCCCGTTGCGGTGGCCATTGCACCCTGTACGGCACCTTTCGCTCCTGTTTCAGCACTTCCGTTCAGTACGGCAGACGCCCGTTCCAGACCTTTCACGTCCGGAACGGCAAAACCTTCGCTGGCCTTCTTGATCGCTTCCATACCCTGAGCAATGCCCTTTAATGCATTCTCGGTATTCCAGTTTTCCTGAAGCGACTGTGCCAGGTTGGTGAGTTTTGTAAAGGATGGAAGTGCAAAACCATCGCATGCACCCTTGAATTTATTAATGGCAGTTGCCAGATATGTCAACGTATGATACGAATTGGCTCCGCTTTTAATTGCACCGTTTAATTCCTTGATTCCTGCCGCAAAATCCATTAATACAGAACCGGCTCCGCTTCCGCCAATATCTTTCAACGCGGCTGCAAGTTCACGAAGCTGTCCGATGCTTCCGGCATTAACTCCGGCAAGAGCACTGTTAACTTCGTTGATATCCTTAACCGTACTGCTGATGTCTTCCTTCGCATGACCGCCGAACTGTTGCAAATTCAGTTTCATCATGCTGCTTCTTCCGCTGGTGGTCGAAGCAACACCGCCGCCCATCATGGCGGATCTCCAGTCTCCAGCCGCACCGCCTGACGCTTGCAGACTGCCCATTGCTTTTGCCGCTTCGGAATATTCCTTCATGGCTTTGGCAACACTCGTAAGCGTTTGCGCAACACCGGTGTTTTTCATTGTGGCAACAGTGCCTGAAAGATTGCTCATTGCGCTGATCATATTTCCGACAGCGAAATTCCCGCTCAGTGCTTCTCTCAGATTTTTAAGCTGTGTACCGGCCTGACCAAGTTTTAACCCATCCGGGCCAATGGCGTTTTTAAGATCAACAATCGGCTGAACATTCAGTTTGAAATCACCGAGTTTCTGAAAGTTTTTCAGCGCATTAAACAAACTCGTCAATTGACTGATCGTAGCACTGCTTCCCTGCACTTTTGCTACAAGATTCTGCAATGACGTTGCCACACCGGACAGTTTGATTCCGCCGCTGATTGCACTTTTGACAGACGCAAGCGCGGTAGCGAGTTTTTCCAAGCCTCCTGCCGCCTGTTCTGAATTATCCCGAATTGTTAAATTCAGTACGCCAACTTCAGCCATGGTAAAAATCCTCCTCGCTACCGCGCCCCGTTTGATAAAATATTCTTACTGCCCAGCACCTTCCGGCAATGCTTTCCGCTCCGTCTGCTTCTGTTCAAACCGTTTGTTGAACTGCATCACGGCTGCGTGCATCAGCGCCATTGCCATCTTGGCCTGGTCTTCTTCCCGTTTCTTTCGATCCTCTTCCCGCTTCTGAATCGCCAGTTTTTCCAGGAACGGTTTATCCGGATACTCCGGCAAACTTGTTCCGCTCTTGACATTCAGTCCGCCCACCAGCAACGGTACGCATTGCAGTACGTGAATCATGTACTGCCCCATGTACCAGTTGTTCCGGTCGGCTGTCCGCGCCTCGTTCTCGACGCGCAGCATATAGGCTTTCCGGTAGAACTTCTTGAGTTCGCTTTCGCCGTCCCAGTACTGTTCCGCCGTCATGCCCATGCACAGATAGTGCGGGCAGAGTTCATCGAATATATCGCCATACGAACGGGTCGCCGTCTGTCCGTCTGATTCTCTTGTCAGACGGTTTCCCACGTAGGGTCTTCGTTCTCGTCACCCTTGTTGGGTTCATCCATCAGGTCTTCCAGCGGTTTCATGTACAGTTTGATCAGGACACCCAGCAGTTCATCCTTCTTGTTCTGGCGTCCCCAGATATCCATGATCCGCTCCCGGGTCATCCCCTTGTGATGCATCTGGAAAGCGCCTACAAACAGGCTTTCCACCATCGTATTGGGGTAATCCGTGTCAATCTTGAATCCGTTCCGCTCCATGTTCTTAACCACACGGGCGTTGAATTCCAGGGTATACTTGCTTCCCTCGTCACTGATAATGAGTTTGGTGTATTCCTTTTCAGTCGCAGCCATCGGCTTGCCTTCCTTTCTCGCCGAATCAATCGGCACAACGTTTTTCTTGCGCGGCATAACAGCCTCCTGAAATGCTTGTCCGGCTCAGGGGATGAAGAGAATTCCCCATCCCCTGAGCGAATAGATCATTACGATCCGGAACTGTACACGATAACCGTGCTGGGCGTGCACTTGATGGTCATCTTGACCGCTTCGTTCACGCCGCCGCCGGAAATACCCGCAGAGATATCGCCGGTCCAGTCGAACTTGCCCATATGGCCATCCGGAACTTCGGAACCTTCGGAACCGGAAGCACCGAACCATACGGCGTACTCATACTGGTGATCCTCCAGAGAATGCACCGACGTGTAGTTCTCGGGGGTGTAGTTCGCATCGAAGCTCATCTCTGCCGTGTCACCGATACCATTGATGTAGGTACGCATATAGTCAGACAGGCTCGTGATGTCGATACGATCCTTCGGCGGAATCAGGTCCGGGAAGGAAGTAATATCAATCAGCTTCGCAAAATCGCCGGTCGTGGTCGTCCGGTACATCAGATAAGTCTGATACGTGGAAATACCCTTTACGCTTGGCATAATCGTTACTCCTTTCGTTTGGTTTTTCAAAAAACGCATGAAAGCGTTGGATAAAATCCATACTCGCAATCATGCGTCTTCTTGTGTATTCAGTTGCGCTTTCTGTTACCGGCTTGTCCGGTACAGATTGCCGTCCGCGTCGATCTCGGCTTCGTACCTTGCCACAATCCGCACAACATTCACATTGTCCGGATATGTGACGTACTGCATGCTTATCCGGTCGAAGTTCATCCGGATCATCCGCGTATCGCCTGCGCTGAAAACCTTCCGGCATTCAGCCTTTGTGGCCGCGTACACTTCAAACTGGTATGTAATCCGTGCGCGGTACTCATTCGGCGTGGATCCCTGGGCGGCGCGGACCGTTGCGTTGTTCATCTCCCAGAGTCCGGCAGTCGGCAGTTTCGTCGTATCCTTGACCTGCGTGCTGAGGAATGCGTTCTTCGCGCACAGCGGAGCAACCACCGGATGCACGTTGTTGAAGATTTTCACTTCCTTGTCAATCATCCGTGCTCACTCCTTACATCTGCGTCCACAGCCTGCTGGCCATTTCAGGTGCCGCTTCCTTCAGCCATTCGAATGCATTGAACATGAACGGTCTTGCGGGATACCCTTTCGTCCAGTAAAAATGTCCGTCCCGGTCGTTTCGGTATACCCAGCCTTCATTGCCATGGTTGTTAATGTCGTACTGCCATCCGTCCGCAGTCGTGGTAGGATAGGTTCCGGCCCCGACAACGCCAGTACCGTACTCAACAAACAATGCATGAAAGACGTTTGTGAAAATGACACCTTCGTGCAGGTCCGCATCGTAGTACCCCTGGATACTGTTCTCCAGTTCGGCTGTGTATACAGCGTCCAGTGAAGCAATCTGTATTTTGACGGCTTCCTGTCCGGCTTGCGTCAGCGCCTCTGCCAGTTCAGACAGCGACGTCTGGAGCTGCTCGATAAAGTCTTTCACCTCATCGATTGCGAACTGGATACCACCCGGTGTAAGTTCCACGTCGATATTCCGCAGGATCTTTGCCATCAGTCGTCACCGTCCGGGTACGGCTCTCCGTGATTGACCGTCTGCTTCCGCAGCGCAACGTTCATGATATTGAAACTCGGTTTCACCGCCTGAATGTCGTACAGTTCGCCTTTCCAGCGGATCAGTCCCAGTTCTGACAGGACAACGTCTTTCGGTATGTCCATGATCAGTACGTGCGTATACCGGACGTCCTGTCCGTAAAACGCCTGGTTCACGACGCCGCTTGGAACGGAGATGTTCCCCCGCATCGGAATTGCTTCCGCGTATACCGGGTGAAACTCTCCGGTGTGGTCCCCGTCCTCGTTCAGGTCGGATGAAACACCGTCCGGCGGGATATACTCAAAACTCGTCTTGTTCCGCTCCAGACATCTCATGCCGTTTCACCTCACCGAATCGCCTGACAGAACGGCGTGATCTCCTGCAACATGCCATCCGGAACATCCGCCGCACCGTAGTTGCGGTGGGTGCCGTTTTCGATGTGCTGGATCTGCCCTTCCGCGCCGCGCTTGTTCAGGAAGTAACTGGCGACCTTCAGCTGGATCATGACGTACCGGTCCGGAACCTCCAGACCGTCATAGTCTGTTTTGTACGGATACATGCGGTTAAGTATTTTCTGACCGGCCAGTTCCAGGTATACGGACAGGATGTCCGAGTCCGTTTCCTGATCCTCCATCATGGTCCGGAGCATCGCGATCTTCTTTTCTTCGGTCATCCTGTTCTCACTCCTTTCACTTGGCGGTCTTTCGCCGGGTTGCCGTCTTCTTCGGCGCGGATTCCGCAGGCTTTTCAGCCTCCGGTTCCGGTTCGGGTTCCGCTACGGCTTCCATCTCCACCTGCTCCGGTGCCGGATCGCTGTAGTATTCGCCGGTGCGGTACCACTTGCCGTTGACGTTGATATTGTGGGTCGCAATCATCGGAAGAATGCTCCTTTCATGCGAAATCTTCCCCGGACGTCTGCCGTCCGCCGACGCCCGGGAGAATCATGCGTGACCTCAGCAGACCTTCAGTACGGCGACCTCGTCCATCCGCTCGTAGCTGGGCAGGACGATCTCGGAAGCGAAGGTGTTGACGTTCACCGGATTGATGGTCGTTTCCTGCGTGATCGCGATGCCTTCGTTCACGATCTGCACGGGAGCAACGCCCTTGCCCATCAGGTCGGCCTCTTCCGGCGTAGTGCCGTAGCAGGTCTCGCCCAGGGTACCGGCGGGGATCAGGGCCACATAACCGTCCGGAACGAACTTCGCGGCGACCTTGGACTCATTGCGGAACTGCTTGTCGTACAGCACGATGCCGTCGAGATCCACGGTATCCTTCAGGATGGCGATGATCTCGCTGTCCGTCAGATAGCCGAACGCCGCGCCGCTCTTGCTCAGATAGCGGTCCTTGATGGTCTTGTTGGTCCGCAGGAGTTTGAAGGTGGCCTTGTTCATGATCATGATCCGCAGGTCGCTGCCGGTGTTCGCGGCGATGGCGTCCTTCGCGGTCTGAATATCATTGAACGGATCAGCGGTGGTGGGAGCATCCCACTTCGCGGTGCCTTCCAGTTCGAAATAGTTCCTGGACTTCCACTGGCGTACGCCGTTGACCTGCGGGTCATAGTCGTATGTGTAGTCCACGCCGTTGGCCTGGATCGTAATGCCGACGTTGCCGTTCACCGGGAACAGCAGCTGCATCCTCTCCCGCTCACCGACGACCATCGCGCCTTCGATCAGCTCGTTGGCATCGTCGAACACGCGGTTGATCGCGGCGTTCACATAGGGATCATTGGCGCTCTGGGCACGCAGGATATCCTGACGATCCCGTTCCTTGATTTTGAACCCCTCACGGAAGAAGGGCATTTCGGTTTCCACCTTGGAAACGCCGATCCGGTCACGGAACGTGGCCTTGGCGTCAAAAGCGCTGGGCATCAGGGATACCGGGATGCCTTTGCTTCCCTTAATCCACTTCAGGTCGAGGCCCGCCTGTTTCCGGGCCGGGAACAGACCTTCACCCAGATAGGGAATCCGGTTGCTGGCAGCTTCGGTCCAGTTGGCACCGATTGCCGCAGGGCTGAACAGTCCATCAAACAGCATAGTTATTATCTCCTTTCATGTTTCTTTGTGTTGCCGTAATTACGATTCGTAATTTCTGACGGCAAATAAAATCAGGTGTCCACGGGATACTGGATATATCGGAACATATGCCCGCATCCCACTCGCACATCCGCATGAATCCTGATACCGCTGGCCCTGCACAGGGAGCAGAAGTAAAGGTCTTCACTCAGCATCCCCCGGTTGGCGTCGCCGTAATTCACCCAGTCGTACCACGGATAGCTGAGTTTCCGGAACACGTCTGTCTTGATCAGTGCGCATCCCATACCGCCGCCGTGAATCTCGATCTTGGTTTCAGCGGCCTCCGCCATTTTGTGCAGTTCCGTTGCCGTATACTGCGATTCCGCCGGATAGTGGTAATACTCCTTGCCATTTGCGTCCTTCAGGCGGCATACGCACATCCGCCCCGTGTAGTTGTTCTTCGGGTCGCGGTGGGCATAATACCCAAGGTTTACGTCCCGTGCGTCCTCCAGAAGCAATTTCAGCGCGTCTTTCGGCAGCACCACGTCGTTATCCACCGTCAGCAGCCAGTCTGTTTCCAGATCAATGGCCTTCTGGGCAATCCGGTTTCTCGCCGTCGCAACATCATAACCGCGTACGCTTTCGAACAGCACTTCATGCCCGTCCTTGTCCAGATCCCACAAACTTTTGTAGGTATCCGGATAAATGGTTTCAAACGTCGGTACGGCAATGAGTATTCTCATTGATCATCCTCCGATCAGGTTTCGCCGGTCTCGCCGGTCTCGCCCTGAGCGCCGATATTGGTCCGGAATACAATTCCGGGCAGGGCGCTGTACAGAGCACTGACATAGGTCACTTCGCTGTGTGCCTGGGCCTTCGCCGCATCGATGATGCCCTGCACCACCGCAGCACCGTTCGGATTGGCAGCGGTGTCCACGTCATACAGCAGGATGCCGATGGCACCGGAACCCGTGGTGCTTTCACCGTCCGCGTTCAGCGGAGTACCGGCCTTGACAACGGTGCCGCTTCCGGGAGTCGCGACCTTCACAGGGATCGCCTGATAGTCGTTGCTGGCCAGAATTTCAATCGTTCCGGCATAGCTTGTCTCGGTAAATTTCATACCTTTGTCTCTCCTTTCGTGTGAATGATTTATTCCTATCGGTCAGACTGACCGATTTCAGTCTCACCGTAAATAGGCCTGCATGGCTTTCTGAGACTGTTCATTCTGGGCGTTCCGGGCCTTCCCGAACTCCTGCGCCCTCCGGATCGCCTGTGCTTCCGGACTGTTGCTGTCCGCACCGCTTCCGGGGCCTGTGATCTTGCCGTACTCCTTTTTCAGCGCCGCTTCCCTCGCCTGCCACGCCTTCTGAATCTCCAGCAGGGCATTGTCGATGTCCGCCGCTCCGAACAGGTGGTCCGCCAGGTTTCCGGCGGATTCTTCGTCCAGTCCGAGTTTGCCCATGACCGTCTTTACGGTCTTGCCCTTGGCAACCTCTCTCCGCAGCTCGTCCAGTTCCTTGGCCGCTTTTTCTTCGGCTTCCTTTTTCTCCTGGGCGTCAATCTGCTCCTGAGTCATCTTGCTCCGCAGTTCCTTCCGCAGGGACCCGGCTTCACTTGTCGCCTTGTCCAGCGCCGCTTTCTGCTTCGCCATTTCGGCGTTTAAGCGGGCAATCTCGGCACTCAGCGCCTCGGCTGAATTCTCACCGCCCTTCCCGTCATTACCGCCCTGCTCGGCCCCGTTTTCGCCGTCTGATGCGGATCCTCCGGCCTCGTCGCCGCCGCCTCCCGTAGCACCGTCTCCGGCAGCACCGGCTCCATTCCCGCCGTCCCCGCCGTCAGGTGCGAACATCGCGTGAAACTTCGGACTCATCCAGTAGCCATTTCGATTCCTGAACATACCTCATACTCCTTTGCGCTTTTGTGTCGGGCATCTCCGCCCCTGTGTTGTGCGATTTCCGTCTTCTCTGACGTTCTGCGTTTTAACGTCTTCTCTGACGTATATTTCAAACAGCTTTCGCTGTCTAAAACCTACTCTTCGCTCTTCAGTACGGGTCTGAGCCTGCACCGGCATCCCCAGTGCTTTGCCGGAATCTCGTCAATCCGGTAAATCTCGCCGTCCCTCGGCCTGCACTCATTGCAAACCTTCTCGTCTCTCATCGTGATCCACTCGACATACTCCACGCCCGCGTCCTGCATCGCCTGAATCATGGCATAATCCGTCATGTTGATGGCGTACTGTCCCAGTTGCTGGCTCCAGTACCGCAGTGCCTTGTCGATCTCGTAACTGCGGTCCGTGGCGACTTCCAGTGTTTCCGCCAGCCGGTACGCTTTCCGCTCCGTTTCCGTATCGAACCGGTACAGCGTTACAAAGTCCGTCTGGCTCAGGACGTCCGCCACCCATGCTTCCGTAATGGCCTTCTCCGCCATTCCGTGGGCCTTTCCGTACGGGATGTCGCATAATGCGCACATCAGCAGGTACGCTTCGAATGCCACCTCGTAGTACCGTTTTTTCGCTTCCTTTGCGCTCGTCCGGTACACCGCCGTTACGGCCTGAATGATGTTCAGCTCGTCCCACTTTGCCATCTTCAGCCGTCCGAACGCTTCCAGGCTGCTCCGGTTCATGCTCTGGATGGCCTTATCGCAGGCTCCGTAGTAATCTACCTTCCTGACATCCATTAAATCCTCCCGTATCGCGGCGTGCTCCGCCGTCCACGGTTCGCACATGCGATGGTGTCATACACCTGGTTCGATTCCTTCTTCAGGAACTTTTTCCCGCACACCGGGCAGATACCGTACTGACCCTGCTGCTGTCTCGGCTTCTCCCGCTCGTTGGCGTCCGCTTCCGCCTGAATCGCGTCCGGACTCGTCGGATTGACCGTGTCGTTCTCCTTCAGCGGTATCTCTTCGGTCGCCTGCTGTGCTTCCGCCAGTGCTTCCGCCACGCCGTTCATCCGGTCCAGTTCCTCTGCCAGTTTCGCCTGGTATTCCTCGTATACCAGTGCGTCGCTTTCCGGATCACGGCTCAGATGGCTGAACGTGAACGCCTGAATCGGCGGCATACCCGCTGTCCGCAGCGTCATGAAACTCTGGGTCTTGACCAGCAAGTCTTCGTAGTACTGCCGTCTGAAGTCCGGTTCCATATCACTCAGTTTCAGTCCGGTCAATGTGTTCGTGTCGGCGCAGATCTTCAGCACGACCTTCAGGAAGTCCGTTTCCGCTTCCTTCCACATCGCCTGCGTTTCCTGCATCCGTGCCTCGGCGTGCCACCATCCGTTCTTCATGATCACCGCGCCGTTATTGCTGGAATCGCCGCTCGATGCGTCGCCCTGGCTCGGCATGCCCACAATCTGAAGAATCGTCTGGTACATATCGTTCACGAGCGTCTGCGTCTGGCTCTGGTCCAGCTGCTCGTTCAGGTAGTACAGTTTCTTGCCGCCCGCGTTGTTCGTGCTCGGCAGTTTGATGGCTCCCAGATCCTTCAGTTCCAGGAAATCCTCCCGGCTGATATCCACGCCGTCAAACACCATCAGCGCCTGAATAAACTGCTCAATACCGTCCAGCCGGTTCGACTGGGTCAGGTTAATGGCGTCCATGAGCGGCACCACGGGTTCGAAAGCGCCCATGTAGTTCGGATTGCACGGGTACTCGATCAGGTTCACAATCCCGAAATTGTGCTTTTCCCGTCCCGTGACCTCCAGCGGACCGGTACCGTTCGTTCCCGTCCCAGTGATCACGTACTTTACGTTCGGCGTATAAACCGTGTACTCCACTTCGCTGTACGGCGGATTCTTGTACACATAGGTCACGCCCGCCAACACTTTTCGCGTCACGTCGCTCTTTCGAATCACAAACGTGTTCGTGCTGTCCGGGATGTACATCTCAAACGGTGCCTCGTCCAGGTAATCCGCCTTATCCTTTCCGGAATCATGAATCACCAGCCGGTATCCGACACCGCACGTAAACATCTCGTACGCCAGCTTGTAATCCTTGCTCTGCTTGCCTTCCGTCAGCATCATGCTGTTGATCGCGGCCACCTTGTCCGGGATCGGCTCGTCCGTCTCCCGCTCTTTCAGTCCGCTGCCCCGGGATACATACTGGATCGGTTCCCCCGCAAACTCGCTGGCCTTGAAGGAAATGATCTGGTTCGCCAGATTGACAACAATCTTGTTGTTGACTTCGGCGTTGTACTTCTTCTGCCGGAGCAGTACCGGCTGCTGTCCGCGCACATACTTCTGAAGGAATATCTCTTCCCGCCGGTTCAGCAGGTGAATCGGGATTGCCTTGTTCAGCACGTCAATCACGTTGCCGTCATTGACCTCGTTCACGGAACTCAGGATCTGCCTGCGCCCACGGAGATTCTTTGCCAGTTCCAGATCTTCCGCATTCGTCAGCGATGAAATGTCGTACACTTCCTGGCTCACCCGGCAATCCCTCCGTTTCATAAAAATAAAGGCACTGAAACAACGATTTCTCGCTCTTTCAGCGCCTTTCCATACTGCCCCGCCGTGATGTGTTTCCCGGGACCGTTTTTATGGTCGCAAAGAAAACAGAGCAGTATCCGTCACGCACATTATATAGTGGTCATCCGTGTCTGTCAATACAATGCGTAATATTTTGTTTACTTTATGTGTTTTTCGTGCCGTCTTTCCTTTTTTGCCGATTCACGGCATGAAGCACTGCAAAATTTTTGAATGCCGTTTGTTTTCGTGAACTCTTTCCCGCACAGACAGCATTTTCCTGTGGCAGACGCATGCACTGGAACAGCGCTATGTCGTCCTCTGCCGGTTTCCACGCTCAGTGCTTCCTCCCGTGTCCATCCGAGTTTGAAAATTCTATCATGGACCGTGCCGTAATTCAGTCCGCACTTTATGCACTCGCTTCTAAGCGATCCTTCATTCGTTGCAATCGGTATGTCAATTGCCTGTTCTGGATCCCAGCCGAGTGCGACAATTCTGTTGTTTATCGCATCATAATTCAGGCCCTTCATAATACATATTTTCTTTAACTGAATACGTTCCCCGTGATAATGAATCCAGATAGTATCACGCTTGTTGAATGCCTGCTCTCTGAGCGGAATCCACTTGCAGTTTTCCGGACAATAATTTCCGTTTACATCAATTCTTTCAATCGACAGTCCGTCTTCATAACCGTTTGATAATGCCCAGTCCGCAAAATGATCAAACGAAGACTGCCATTCGTCACACATCAAAATGCCACGTCCGCCGTATTGATGATATCTTTGGTCATTCTCAAACAGACATCTTTTCTTAATGCCGTTCCAGATTTCCCATAATCTTTTGTGATCCTTGACCTGATGAACATATCTCGGCGGCTTTATACCATGATTTCTGTTTATTCTTCCTCCAGGCATATTAAAACGGCCTCCTCATTATTTCCACTTTCCCGAACGCGAGTCCGCGCAATTCGTTCTCCAGGAGACTTAAACCATCCGGGGAATCGTCGTGAAGCACTTTCCCACTGCGTGTGTACGACACAAGTTCCTTGATCATCATCCCGTACTCGCTCATCGGTCCGTACAGTGATTTATCCTTAAAGTAAAAATGCTTCAGAATTGCATCAGACGACTGCTCAATCCGTGTCTGCTTGTTCGCAATTGACCGCTTCAGGCGAATACTGATTCTGTGCCCCTGATCTCTGACCAGCTGTTCCACATCCCGCCCGAAATATTCCCCGGCAGAGTTTGATTCAAACGTGCACGTCGAAACCTTGTGCTTGATCAGCATGTGCGCACACTCTGGTTTCGTATATTGCGGCGTTCCGTTATTGAACACGCAGTCCTCTATAAACACATCCTCTCCGTACACATACGCAATCGGCATCATAACGCTGTCCGTTCCTTTCTCTGCCGTATCGCATACCGCCACGATCGCGTCAGGGTCCTTGTTTACAGGCAGCTCAAAATACCGGTTCAGCGAACTTTCAGGGAACAACCGCCCCTTCGCTTCAAACGGCCTTTGTTGGTACTGGCTTTCCCATTGCATCTCTGTGCACGCCGCTTTCATGTCCAGGAAATACTTTGTAGTAAACCGCTTCTTCCCTTCCACCGTCATTTCAAAATTGCTCACGCCGTCATCGTTCAGCGCCGGAATTTCAATAATCCGCGTCCGCCAATCACGATTCGCTGCATATTCCTGAAACATTCCAATTGGGTCATACAAACTGTACCTTGTCCCAAAGATCACAATCGGACCGCCGACCCACCGTCCAAACAAATCGCCAGTCACCTTGTTCCATAGGAATTCAAGCCTTGCCCTGTTGACCGCTTCCTCTTCATTTGCAACAAGGTCATCCATGTACAGCACGCCGTTGTCATTCGCTTCCGTATTGCCCGTCAGCGATCCGTCAATGCTTCGGCATGTAATGGATGCAAATCGGCTTCTCTTATGCAGATCAAGAAGTTTTTCGTCCGCATTCGTCCTTACAAGTTCAGAGTCCGGAAATATTTCTGAATAACAGTATTTTTCCCTGTCCTGTAAAACCTCCAGCATACCGCTGTAAAAGGACTTCACCAGCATATCACCTGAACCACAGCACAATGAACTGCTCATCGGACTGTTTCCTGCCCGAAACAGCACAAACCGTGTCCCAATCGTTGTCTTTCCGACACGTTTTGGCACACTTCCGCTGATAAAGTCCAGTTTCCCGTCATGTGCATCCTGCAATGCCTTCACAAACGGCATCAGCGCTCTCCGCCTCGGCTGGTATATCTTCTTCTCCGCCGGAATGTTTTTCTCAAGATACAGGTTGAAAGCATCAAAATCCACCCTTGCGTCCAGAAATACACTCTTCCAGTATATGTCGTTCAGCCGCTCCACGCCGACCGCGCTTACTGCACCGCTTCGCATCGCACCGGATATCTTCCTCCGGAACTCCCGGTTCACCCCGTGCCACTCCGCTTCCCCTGCCTCTATATGCCCCTTGAACAGCGCTACCGCATCATAATACGCCGCCGGATCATTCGGTCTCCGCTCTACGTACGCCGCAATCCGCTCCAGTTCTGTCATGCGCCATCACCTCAGTACAACCATGCACATGCACGGACAGTCCTCGCTCCCCAGCACGTCAAACCCGCTTGATGCCTTAAACAGTTTCGGCTTGATCTCCACGTAAATCTCCGCGTCCTCCGCGCCGTTCTCTTCAATCCAGTCTATAATCTCCTGACCCGTCATTCCGTCCGCTCCTTTCTCCTCCGCTTCCGCTGGTTCCACATTGCCACCGCTTCCTGCGGCGTCTTATATATCCCGCCTGCCCCGCCGCACCCGCCACGGTCATAATCGCATACCACGCCGTACCGATGCGTGAACAGTTTCCTGCCGTCCGGCGTAAATATTCTTATCCCCGCCACACACTTCCCGCAAAACGGACACTCTCGCAGCGGCATCCCGTCAACCCGCATCTTCTTCCCTCCAAATAAAAAACGGGAACAAACCCGCTTTCACAGGTCCGTCCCCGCAATTACTGCGTCTCTTACCTTCGCTTTTGCCTTATTTCAAAAGCTTCTGTATCCCGTCCATCAGGACTGTCGCAAACTCTTCGTCCGTAATCTCGTCATCCAGCCACTTTATAAAGTCCGTTCTGACACTTTCTTCAGTCAGATACCATACCTTCAGAAATCCTTTGATCCGAAACCCGCTTGTCTGTAATTCACTGTATGTCGATATCGTGTTCGTCTTCTTCTCATGCATATACTCCTCATAAATCAAATACGTGGCCATCAGCATGGATTCGTTCGACATTATCTCCGGACTCTTGCTGTACAAAAACGCCGTTACTTCTAACAATTCCCGGTTCGTCATCTGATCCGCACTGTCCGTCACTCCGCATGTGACCACGCACACGCTCATCACCAGCACAACAATAAACCCCAGTACCCTGCGCATTCTCATCCATCCTCCCTCGTCTTAAGTACCGTCCGGCATCCCCGGCATCCCCATACGCCACTCCCGCGTACTGCCTCGTACCGCCCGCATACCGGACACCTGTACATCCGCCCGTGCCGGTCAGACTCAGCTCGCAACACGGGTACCCGCACCGCATCCGGTATACGTCCCGTCCGTCCGAGTACCATCACCTCGCTCCGCACAACCGTCCGCTGCTCCACTCGCACCGTCGGCCTCGTATCCCGGAACGCCCAGCCGTCCGACCAGTACCGCTGCCTGTTCGCCCACGCCCGCGTATCTCGCCGCTCACATGCACTCATCAGAATCAGTAACAACAGTATCGCACCAGCTACCGCAAATGCGCCCCAGTTGCCTTCCGATCCGGTCACGTATAACACCACAAACCCAATCACTCCGATCCCAATCGTCAGCACCTGGTCTCACCTCCGATATCGCCTTTTTTGTTTTTTCGGGATTTTTCGGAAACATACTTTCCGGAACGCGTTACTTCTTTGCACTCCGGGTGGGTACCGAATCAATCTCGTACCACCCGTCCTTTAGCTCCGCACTCTCCGGCACAATAATCGCTTTGTATCCCATCGCACGAATCATTTCGTTCAGCGCTTCTGTGCCAAGATTGCTGCTCTTCGCGTCACTCAACCGGTCGCAAATCTTCTGCGGACGCTTACTGTACCCTAACATTTCCGCAAGCCTCGTTGTACCGATCCCTTCCTTCTTCATAATCTCTCGCACAATCTTCTTCGCAAGCATCTTAATACCTCCATATCGTTTCTGTGTCGATTATATCCGTTTATTTCGAATTTGTCAACGGTTTTTTCCGACAAAATCGTCTTTTTTGTTTTTGGGGTACGGGAAGGGGTGACGGCGCCCCAGGCGTTGGGATTTACCTACCCCATGGGTAGGTAAATCCGTCGCGCGGATGCGCGACGCTTTTTTTCTGTAAACAGAAAAAAGGCTACAGGGAAAAGGAAAAAGTATATTGCAAGCGTCGGATATATCCGTATAATATAATCAGAACGTCGGAAAAAACCGACGAATAACGACAGGAGGCGGAAATAATGAGCAAGCTAGAAAGATTAGAGCAAATCAAACGGAATCAGGAGAATGCGCTCGCCTGGTATCGCGACGGCGGAAACATGGTTGCTGTATATGATTTGGTTAGATTGATTGCGGAAACGGAGAAAGAAATTAAACAGGAGGCGGAAAAGAAATGAACAGCCTGGATTATAAGAGAGAATTTTTCCGGAAACATGGCGGAATGCTTCATTGCGATACGGGAAGCCTAAATGAGTATGGCAATTATTGCAAAACGTACACAACGGAAGACGGCGGATTATTGTTTGAAGTCAATGGGCCCGCGTACCAGACGGAAGAATTCACGACGGAAGGCGGATACACCGTGACGGAAGCCGTCAAGAAATGGAAGACGGAAATATGGCATTCCGACAATGCGAACAGCGTTATCTGGTACACGAATTATTGAACGTTGACGACGCGGGCCGCATGACGGCCCGCGAGGCCAGCGCTCAAAGCTGGAATAAAAAAACGGGAGGCATGAAACATGAAACAGAATCAGAACAGCAACGACGCCGCACGCATTGCGGCAAACGAAAAGCGGCTTGCCACTATGCGCCACAATCTGGACAACCTGGAAACAGAGGCGGAAGCGTTGCTGAATAAAGGCGACGCCATGACGGCGGGAGACCGTGCACGCCTGCTTTCCATCGTCAACGTTGCGTATCATGACAGCGGAAAAATTGAAGGCTGTTCGTCAATCGACGGTTGCGCCGCGTGCGATTTTTGCCAGCACATGATGCAGGCCGCTGAAAGCAATCCTTTGATTATATGCGGCGCGTGCTATGCATGGCGTGACCAATGGAAAGAGGCCGCCTGGCGGAGGCATAAACTAAACGCGCGCATTCTTTCCAGCGTGCTTTTTACCGAAAAAGAGCTTTCAACGCTTTCTACCATTACAGCGTTATGCAGGTTTAATGAAGACGGCGACGTCGTAAACGTGATTCACGCGCGCAACCTGCTGCGAATTGGAAAGACTCATTTGATAACATCTTTTGGCTGGTTTTATAAAAACAATATCGACGTTGAAAAAGGATTGAATGCGGAAGGATACACAACGCGCGCGATGCTTCCAAAAAACATACGGTTTATTCATTCATCGCCCATTATTGGAATACCGTGTAAAACAACCTGGTTTGACGACGCGCGATTCACGGTATATCCGGATACGGAAACAATCACGGAAGCAATTGCAAACGGCGCGCACGAGTGCAACGGCCGCCGCTGTCGTGAATGCGGTTATACGTGTTATGTCATGACGCGGCATGAATATCCGGTTGATATAGCGGAGTATCTCCGCACGGATAAAAAATCACGCGCCATTATATGCGATAGATTATCCGCCTTCAAGGCCTCCCGCGTATAACGGGAGGCCCGGAGGCAGCCAGCAGCATCAGGAGGCAGCCGGAGGCAGCAGGAGGCAGCCGGAGGCAGCAGGAGGCAGCAGCAGGCAGCCGGAGACAGCAGGAGGCAGCCGGAGGCAGCCAGCAGCATCAGGAGGCAGCCGGAGGCAGCCGGAGGCAGCCGGAGGCATCAGGAGGCAGCAGGAGGCAGCAGGAGGCATCCGGAGGCAGCCGGAGGCAGCCGGAGGCAGCCGGAGGCAGCCGGAGGCATCAGGAGGCAGCCGGAGGCAGCCGGAGGCAGCAGGAGGCAGCAGCAGGCAGCCGGAGGCAGCAGGAGGCAG
>Ga0265299_10000432_pt1 | contig 52770 bp, 55 predicted proteins | sample AusTroGonzalo_MG_4_FD_193485 | JGI IMG/M metagenome (GOLD analysis project Ga0265299, IMG submission 193485) | Bovine rumen microbial communities from tropical cattle in Woodstock, Queensland, Australia - Gonzalo_02 | ecosystem: Host-associated > Mammals > Digestive system > Stomach > Rumen ...
GCAGAACTGCAACAGGAGTCAATGTTGTAAGGCTCAAGAGTGAAGATGACAGCATAGTTTCTATCTGTAAAACAGATTATCAGAAGGACGAAGTTGAGGAATCTGAAGAAGCTGAACAGGTGTTAAGCGAAATACCTGATTCAGAAGAATAAAGGGCCAAATCATTCTGTTTCTGTGCATAGAAACTAGGGTAGAAACCTGCATTCTGGCTATCTGGAATGCAGGTTTTTGTTTGTTCTGGCAGATTTCAAAAAATTAAAACAAACAACCAACCAAAATTGAAATTTATGAGAAAGCAGGAAGAGACGATGCCTGGTTGGTTCGATTTTTGTGTGTTTGATCGGTCTTCGATATTTGAGAAAAAAGTTTCACGTGAAACCTTGATTGTATTAATTGTTGGATTTGAATGTTTGAAGAATGATTATCTGTTCTGTTGGATTTTATTCATTTGTTGTATGAAAAAAATATCTGGATAAAAAAATACCGGTCCAAATGGACCGGCAATGTTTCACGTGAAACATTTACTCTGCAAAGTTGAGATTTATGACTTCAATCTTGTCGTCTACATTGAACTTAAGCATTCGCTCTACTCCACCCTTTAGTGTCATAGCGGCCATTGCACAGCCTGCACACGCTCCAGTTAGTGTTACATAGACTTTAAATCCGTCCATTTTGACAAATTCGATATCTCCTCCGTCGTTCTGAAGTGACGGTCTGATTGTCTCGATAGCTTCTCTGACTTTTTTCTCAAGATCTTCCATTTTGGTCTCCTTGTCTTGTAATCAAAATTTAACTACTCATTTACTCTTAGTCAAGGATGGCATATTATTTAAGGCATGAAAGCCAAAAAAATAGTTTTTCTTAACCAGAAAGGCGGTGTTGGCAAGACAACCACTACTGTGAATGTTGGTTCCTGTCTTGCCAGGGAAGGGTATAAGGTTCTTTTGGTGGATCTTGATTCCCAGGGCAATCTTTCCTCTTCTGTATCCGCAGATCTTTCAAAACCCGGTGTATATGAGGTTCTTGCAGGTGAATTTGCAGCTCAGAAGTGTATTCAGACCACTCCCGTTGTAAATCTTTACTGCCTTTGCGGCGGTATCAACATGGCTGGTGTGGATATAGAGCTGGTGGATCAGCCTAATAGGGAATTCTTCCTTAAAGGAGCTCTTCTATCCCTTGAAGATGATTATGATTTCATCTTTATTGACTGTCCTCCTGCACTTGATTTAGTGACAATGAATGCTCTTGCCTACACAGATAGTGTTGTTATTCCTATGCAGTGTGAATTCTTTGCAATGGAAGGACTTTCGCTTCTTTTAAAGACAATCAACGGTGTAAAGAAGAAGATCAATCCTTCTCTGGATATAATGGGAATAGTCTTCACTATGTACAGCAAGCGTGCAAATCTTAATAACGAAGTTGTAGAAGATATTTCCAATTACTTCAAAGATCTTGTCTTCAAGACAAAGATTCCAAGAAATGTCAGGCTCAGCGAAGCTCCGTCCCACGGACTTCCCATAAATGCATACGACAACAGCTGCAGCGGAGCCAAGGCATACAAAGAATTGTCCATGGAGGTGCTTGAACGTGCCGATAGGTAAAAAAGGATTAGGAAGAGGAATCAATTCCCTTATCAATGAATATGATACAACTGTGTATGAGGCTGAAAAGCTTGTTGAGTCCGGAGTCAAGGTTCAGGAGATAGAAATCTCCAGGATCAAACCCAATCCCAACCAGCCCAGAAAGATTTTTGATCCGGATGCTCTTGCAGAACTTGCCGGAAGCATTCAGGTTCATGGAATCATTCAGCCTCTTATTGTTGAAGAGATTGCAGAAAAATCCTACGTAATAGTTGCCGGAGAGAGACGTTTCAGAGCTGCAAAGCTTGCAGGACTTGAGACAGTTCCCTGTCTGGTTCGTACATTTACTGCAATGCAGAGGATTGAAGTTGCTCTTATTGAGAACATTCAAAGAGAGTCTTTGAACCCTGTTGAAGAGGCCAGAGCATATCAGTATCTCATTACAGCACAAGGAATTAGACAAGAAGAATTGGCCGTAAGGCTTGGAAAGAGCAGACCTGCTGTAACAAACAGCCTGCGCCTTCTGAACCTTCCTCCCAACATGCTTGATGCTGTAGAGAGCGGAAAGATTACTCCGGGTCATGCCAGGGCCCTTCTAAGCGTTGTAAGCCCTGCCGACAGAGAGGTTCTGTTTGCAAAGATTCTGAAGAATACTCTTTCCGTACGTCAGGCAGAGGATCTGGCAGCTTCCCTTAACAGGGGAATAAGGGCTGTTAATCCCAACACAAAAGAGATCAAAACCGATGAAAGAAAGAGCCGTGAAATTACCATAATAGAGGAGAGGTTTCTCAGTGCCTCCGGTTGCCGCGTTGCGCTGAAGGGCAAATTGACAAAGGGTAGGATCCAGATACCTTTTGACAGCTCTGACGAGTTGGACAGAATCTACAGGATTTTCAGTAAGGGTGAGCCCCTTTTTGAGGAGGAAGAAGAATGAGTTATAAAGATAAAAACGGACTCTATGCCGTAATTGATACAGATAAGGGCAAGATAGTTCTTGAACTTGAGTACAAGAAGGTTCCCATGACGGTTGCAAACTTTGTCGGCCTTGCAACAGGAGAACTGAATTTCATCAATCCGGGAAAGCCCTACTACGACGGACTTAAGTTCCACCGTGTAATTCCCGATTTCATGATTCAGGGCGGCTGCCCCAAGGGAAACGGAACTGGAGGCCCCGGCTATTCATTCCCCGATGAATTTGACCCGTCTCTCAAGCACTCAGGTCCCGGTGTTCTCAGCATGGCAAACGCCGGTCCCGGAACAAACGGAAGCCAGTTCTTCATTACCCATGTTAAGACACCGTGGCTTGACGGCAAGCATGCTGTATTCGGCCATGTTGTTGAAGGCCAGGATGTTGTAAACGCCATCAGCCAGGATGACAAGATGAAAAGTGTCACAATCGAGGCCGTAGGTGATGAGGCAAAGGCCTTCAAGGTAACAAAGGAAAGCTTTGCCGCCCTTGTTGAAGAGGCTGCAAAGAAGGCCATGGACCGCAGAAGAAAGGAAATTGAGGCTGTTGAGAAGGAACTTGAGAACCGCTGGCCAAATGCTGTTGTCACAGAAACAGGCCTCAGATATGTGGTTCTGAAGGAAGGAGAGGGCACAAAGACTCCCCAGATGGGTAAGGACGTTACAGTTCACTACACAGGATCCCTTCTTGACGGCAGAATCTTCGATTCATCAGTAAGACGCGGAGAGCCTGCAACATTTGAAATCGGACAGGTTATTGAAGGCTGGAACCAGGCCCTTGTAACAATGAAGAAGGGCGAAAAGAGAACCCTTATCATTCCGCCGGAGCTGGGCTACGGTGTACACGGATACCCCGGAGTTATTCCTCCCAATTCCTACCTTGTCTTTGATGTGGAGCTGCTTGATTTCTGATGAAGTACAGCTGTTCTGAATGCGGATATACAAGCACAAAGTGGATGGGGCGCTGTCCTGCATGCGGTCAGTGGAACACCTTTGTTGAAGAGGTGGAGGACAAGCACGCAAAAAAGGTCACAGGCGATGTCAGATCTACGGTTCTGTCCGGAATTCCCATGGAAAAACAGTTCCGCTTCGAGAGCGGAATAAGCGAGTTTGACAGGGTTCTGGGAGGAGGAATCGTAACGGCGTCGTCTGTCCTCATCGGCGGTGAGCCGGGCATCGGAAAATCGACCCTGATGCTCCAGATGGCTGCCCTGTGCAACGCCCGCGGAAGGGTAGTGTACGTTTCAGGAGAGGAGAGTCCTTCACAGGTGCGACAGAGAGCTGAAAGGCTCGGCCTGGACCTTGAAAGGATAAACATCTTCTGTGAGACGGGAATCCACAGTATTGAACAGCTGGTAAGAACAGAAAAGCCCCAGGTTCTGATAATAGACTCTCTTCAGACTCTTGAGACAGACGAGCTGACCTCCATGGCAGGCTCGGTGGGCCAGATGAAAAACTGCTGCATGGAGCTGACCTCCATCTGCAAGGCCAACGGGACGGCTGTCTTCTTCATTGGCCACGTAACCAAGGAAGGCGCAATTGCCGGCCCCAAGGTAATTGAACACGTGGTGGATACGGTTGTCTACTTTGAAGAGGGAAGTTCCAACGTAAGGATTGTCAGGGCTTCGAAAAACCGCTTCGGATCTGTTGATGAAATTGGCATCTTCAGGATGACCGAGAAGGGTCTTGAGGCCGTGGGAGACCCGTCAAGCTTCTTTGTTTCACAGAGGACGGAAGAGACCCTTCCTCCCGGCATAGCCTACACGGCGGTTTCAGAGGGAAGCAGGACCTTCCTTGTGGAAATCCAGGCCCTTGTTGTGCGTGCAAAGACCGGAGTAAGCCGTGTTTATTCAGATAGAATCGATACTTCCAGAGTAATGAGAATTGCCGCAATTCTTGAGCGCCATGCTGGCGTAACTCTTTCTGATAAAGATATTTACGTAAATGTTGCCGGAGGTGTCAGGGTAAACGACGTCTCTGTGGAACTTGCAATTGCAATGGCTCTGTGGTCTGCCGCTTACAACAGAAGCCTCAATGGTGGAACTGTGTGTTTCGGAGAGCTGAGTCTTGCCGGAGAGGTCAGGAAGGTTAGTCTTGGAGACAGACGCCTCAAGGCTGCTGCGGACATGGGCTTTGAGAGCGCAATAGTTCCGGCTTCAATGGAATTTGCCAAGACAAAGATGCTGATTACAAAGTGTGCTAAAGTATCGGCGCTTTTCAGCCAAAGACCCTCAGCATAACCGGGAACAGTACAAAGGTTCCCAGAATACTTCCAAGGCTTGTTGTGAAGAACAGAAGGAAGGCGTGAAGAATTCTGTTGCTGAACCACTTGCGGAAACTTCCGATATCGTCTGAAATATGCTCAAAATCAGTGACTTTTGGCTTGCGGAGCCGGCTTTCAACAAGGCCTGCAAATATTCCTACGCCCACAACCGGTGACATTACGGAAACAGGTCCCATGACGGCACATACAAGCCAGTTCAGGGGGTGGGCAAGGGACAGGATTGCAAACAGTGTTGTGGCGGCTGCATTTGATGCTGCCCAGATTGCAAAGTACCTTATTCCCTGTTCAAAGCCATAGGTTGCACACTGATAGACAATGAAGGCAATAATCGAGAGCGGAAGTATCCAGGATGCAACTTTTCCTGCATTTGAGGCCGGTGGAATCTGGGAAATGCTTGAAAGATCCGAAGACATTTCCTTCTTCTCCAGTTTTTCCAAAGTACTGATGATTCCAGGTGCATGTCCGGCTCCGATAACGGCAACCTTGTTGTGTCCCGGAGCTTTGAGAATGCTGGAAGCAAGATAGCGGTCTCTTTCGTCTATCAGAACTTCCTTTACAGAGGGAAGCTCCTTGGCAAGGCTGTTCATCATCTCCTGCAACGTGTCGCTCTTTTTCAGCTCCTCAAGTTCCTCGGGTTTGAACTCTTCCTTGTCAAAGGCTGCCGAGATAAGTGTTGCAAGAAGCTTTGCCTTGTTGAAGAAACTGCTCTTTCTCCATGCTCTCTTGAATGTTACTGAAATGTCTCTGTCGCAGAGGGAGCAGGGGATTTCCTTCTCCTGTGCAAGTCTGGCTGCGCTGAGAATTTCCTCTCCGGGTGCAGAACCGGTCTGAAGACCCATCTTTTTCTGGAAGGAAGCAAGTGCGGTATTGGCCAGAACCAGGAAGACCTTTCCTTCTTTGAAGACCTTGTCTATGTCCATGGACGCATAGTCTTTCTGCTTTGTGCGGCTGTCGTAACGGCCCTGGTCAAGTTCAAGACAGATGTGGTCCGGTTTTTCCTCTTCAATAACCTGTGCAACCTCGTCAACGCTGTTCTGGGAAACATGGGCTGTTCCTACCAGGGTGAGGATGTCTCCGTTGTCAAAGGTGATTCTGGTTCTTGTATCTGATAAGTGCTCGGTCTTCATTTTCAAAATGAAGTTTACCCCAGATTGACGGATGAATACAATGGTGTGCTAACATTGAGCCGATGGAAGAATATATCCTCAAACGCAGAAGAGGCCAGAAGACAATCCGCATGCACTACAACGACAGGGGAGAGCTTATCGTAAGCGCCTCTCCCCTTGTTTCTCAGAAGAGGATTGATGAATTTGTCTCTGCCAACAGTGCCTGGATAGAAAAGACAAAGGCAACGTTCAAAGACCACTCCTACAGTAACGGCGATACAATCCCGTACCTGGGAAAAAGCTGTCTGCTTCTGGTTGCAAACGGGGCTGAAAATACCGTCAATTACCTGGACGGCTCAATTCTTGTAATGACAAAGCGAAAGGCCTCGGAGCAGAAGGTAAGGACGATGCTCAGGATCTTCTACGAGAAAACCATTCTGGAAACAGCTCTTCCAAGGGTGAAATTCTGGTGCTCGGTCATGGGACTTGCAGAGCCCAAGGTAAGTACCTGCAACGCAAAGACCCGCTGGGCTGTCTGTGTTCCGTCTTCAAGGGAAATAAGATTCAGCGCAATCAGTGCAACATTGGACTACTCCATGATAGACATGATTGTGGTTCATGAACTGTGTCATCTCTTTCACCCGAACCACTCGAAACAGTTCTGGGAAGAGGTGGCAAAGTATGTTCCCGATATAAGAGAAAAAGAAAAGCGCCTCAGGGAAATCTCCCTCAGAGGCGCCCATAGAAATCTTTTCTGATAATCAGCAGCAGCTTACAAGACGTTTTACAAATTCGTAGACACGCTCTGCACTTTCAATTGAAATGTGCTCCTCTGTTGAATGCACATCAAAAAGATCAGGACCGGTTGAAACGCTGTCCATTCCCTCAATCTTGCTGTTGATTACTCCGCATTCAAGACCTGCGTGAATTGATGTTATTACAGCGTCCTTTCCTGTCATTTCCTTCCATACCTGTGCACAGAGCTTGCACATCTGGGAGTTTGCATCGGGCGACCATGACGGATAGTCATCGCTGATACTTGTCTCAAGGCCGAAGCGGCTCAGAATCAGGCGGATTCTGCGGATAAGCTGGTTCTTGGAGAATTCGGAAAGGCTTCTTACGCTTATGACAATTTCAAGATTTCCGTTTTCCATGCGCACAATTGCAAGGTTGTCTGATGTTTTTACAACACCGGCAATGACCTTGCTGAAGGATTTTACACCGTGCGGCATGCAGACAAGACACTGGATCATGGAAGCAGAAGTTTCACTGTCTACTGCGGTGGCAGGAACCTTCAGTTCGGGGTTGTGCTGAGAACAGTAGTGGTCACAAACCATGTCCGGTTCCTCAACAGAGTATTCGTGTTTAAGTTTCTCAAAAACAGGCAGCAGGATGTTGTGGACAATGGTTTTCTTCTCTTCTGCCTTTACGCAGATTACACATTCTGCACTGAACGGAATGACGTTGTGTCTTTCTCCTCCGGAGAAGGATGAAAGCATGTAGCTGTATCCGGCTTCGTTCACGGCATCAAGCATTGAGGCAAGAACTCTTATTGCGTTTGCCCTCTGTCTGTGGATTTCTCCGCCGCTGTGGCCACCCTTCATTCCGCGGACCTTGAGATAAACAGCCTGCATTCCCTGGGGAACGGGGGAGGGTTTTGTGCAAAGCTTTGCCTTTATGTCCGCACCGCCTGCACAGCCCGTGTAGATGACACCTTCTTCCTCGCTGTCCAGGTTCAGCATCCTGCGGCTGGTTATAAGGGCAGGGTTAAGGCCGAAGGCGCCTTTCAGGCTTGTTTCTTCGGAAACCGTGAATATGGCCTCAAGCGGTCCGTGTTTTGCGTCCGGATCTGTGAAAAGGGCCATGACCATGGCAATTGCAATTCCGTTGTCTGCACCAAGGCTTGTTTCCTTGGCGTAGAGAAAACCGTCTTTTTCAACAGTTTTTATGGGATCTTTTGTGAAATCGTGGTCGCTTCCGGGTATTTTCACACAGACCATGTCCATGTGGCCCTGAAGTGCCAGACTCTCTTTTTTCTCATAGCCGGGTGTGGCGTTGCGGTAGATTACAAGGTTTCCCGTTGCATCGGTTGCGTTTGTAAAACCGTTCTCATTTGCCCATGAAACAAGGAAATTCCTGATTCCTTCCTCGTTTCCTGAACCTCTGGGTATTTTGCAGATTTGTTTGAAATATTCCAGTACTGTCATACCTTGGAATCATATATTCAGAGCGTCTTTTTTACAATGATTGGTACAAAGCCAAATATTTTTTATAAATGAATGGCACAACTGAATAAAAATGTGTTATAGTGTACAGTACCCCAATATCGGTTTATGGTATTGGGGTTTTAAGTGAGGAGCTGACATTGAACCGCGATCCTATTCCTTCCATTATCTTCTACGACCAGGACTTTGTAGATCTCTATGACCGTTCATGGGTCTGGATAGAGGAGTTCTGGAAACAGGGTTCGGAAGAAAACGGACTTAAAGGAAATTACCTCTCGTACAACAACCAGAAGACACTGAATCTGTTCAACAGCTGCCTCTCCTCGCTGTTCCTCAACTACAGCAACCAGGTTTATTCCCCGTTTGAACAGATAGACTTCTTCTATTCGAAGCAGGAGGAGAACGGAGCAATCCGCAGTGACTACAGTGTTGAGGACGGAAAACCTGTTCTTACATCCGACAATCCCGAGGGTCTGACAATTCCGCTTCTGGCCTATGTCGAGTTCTTCTTCTACCACAAGGTCGGAAACAAGAAGCGTCTCAAAGAGATTGTTCCTGCAATGGAAAAGTACTTTGACTGGCTGAAGGACAACTTCATGAAGGAGAACGGACTTTTTGCCGTTCCCACAGCCGCATGTCAGACAGGAAACATCCCCAGGGAAAGGACCGTTTACCCCGTGGATTTTAATGCCGCGATGGCTGTCAACGCACTTTACTTCTCATATATCGGCGACATCCTCAATGACAAGGAGCTGAGCTTCAAGTTCAAGAGACTCTACTTCCTCCTCAAGACAAGGATAAACAGCCTGATGTGGGATCCTGAGAAGCAGTTCTACTTTGACCTTGATGAACAGGAGCAGCGCATACCGCTGATGCTCATCGGTTCCTACTGGACAATGCTTGCAGAAATTCCCAACGATGAGAAAGCCATAAAGATGATTGAATATCTGAAGGACGCAGAAGTCTTCGGTTCTGAAAACCCGTTCCCCAGCGTAAGCATGGACAGCCCCTGCTTCAAGGAGAATGTGGAAGGCTACTGCGGTGCAGTTGTTCCTTCAAACATCTACGTTGTTGTCAAAGGCCTTGAGAAGTACGGTGAGTACGTTTTTGCACGTGAGTGCGTAATCAGACACATCTACTTCATGCTGGATACACTTCAGCCGGATGAAAACGTAGTAGGGGATGTCTGGGAAGCCTATCTGCCTTCAAGAGAAGGTGTGCCGGCATCAGGCGGAATTGAAGGATTCCCCGCAAAGAGATTCCTTCCCCAGGTCTGCCTTGTGACAATCGCCCTCATGATTGAGGACGTCGTAGGTCTGGATGTCTCCCTGCCCAGAAAGACCGTCTACTGGACGGTTCCCAGCCTTGAGGAAATGGGAATAGAAAAGCTTTCTCTGAAGAAGAACCTGATAACCATCAACAGCAACAAGAATGCCCGTGGTTGGGAAATCAGACTTGAAAGTGAGAAGCTTTACTACTTCACAATTGAAATTATTGATGAGAATAAAAAGAAGACTCTGCCCATTCCCAGCGGCAAGTGTTCAATGCTCATAGACAAGCTTTGATATGTTTTTCTTTCCTTTCTACATAGGAGGAGGCGGCTTCGGCGGCCTTATTGTTCTTCTTTTGCTTCTGTTCATAGGCGGAAGGGTTTTTTCCGCCCTCTTCAGAGCGTCCAGAACGCAGGATTCCTATGTTCCGGGAAACAGGGAATTCTTTGACGGGACCTTTGCAATGCTTGCAAAAATAGCATCTGCAGACGGTACCGTTTCCCCCGGAGTAAAGCAGAAGATAAACCGCTTCATGATCAACGACCTCCGCCTGGACAACTACAGCTACCAGTACGCAAGGAATGTTTTCAATGCAGCACTGAACGGAGGCCCGTCTTTCGAGGCTCTTGCAGACCGCTTCTACGTGGTATTCAACGGGAACCCTGCCATCTTCCAGATTCTTATGGATATGTTCTACAACGTAGCCACGGATGACGGAAGAATCTCGCAGAGGGAAGAGGCAATTCTTGACTACGCTGCACGCCGTTTTGCAATTCCTGACAGTGTAATCCAGGCCCTGAGACGCAAGTACGGCATAGCATCTGCCTGCGGTACGGGGTCAGCTCCAAGAGCCTATGCAGTTCTGGGTCTGACAGAGAGCGCAACGGAAGCGGAAATCAAGAAGGCCTACAGGCGCTTGAGTCTTGAATATCATCCTGACACTGTTGCCCAGAAGGGTGGTCCGGAGTTCAAGGAATACGCAACAAAGAAGTTTGTGGAAATCCAGCAGGCTTACGAGGAAATCTGCAAACAGCGTGGAATAAAGTAAGAAAAATGAAACCGCTGTACAAAAAAATCTGGCTTGTTTCACTGCCGATTATTTTTCAGAACATAATCACAAGTGCAGTCAGCTCTGCCGACGTTTTCATGACAGGCTACGTTGGCCAGGCATCGCTTTCCGCACTCTCTCTTGCAAACCAGTACAGCACCATCGCCTTCATGTTCTTTGTCGGAATCAACTCCGCAGTAACAATGCTCTGCTCCCAGTATTGGGGAAGGCATGACATAGCTACGATAGAGAAGGTAGAAGGCATTGCCTACCGCCTTTCCCTGTCCTTCGGTCTTATCCTGATGCTCAGCTGCCGCTTCATCCCTGCGCAGATGATGAGGCTCTACACCCCCGACCCCGAACTGATAGAGCTGGGCAGTCAGTACCTCAGAGCCGCCTCCACAGGCTACTTCTTCTGGGGGTTGGCAACTGTTTATCTTGCAACATTAAGAAGTATCCAGCGCGTTGTAATCAGCTTCGTAGCCGAGTCTTCGGCCCTGCTTCTGAACGTCTTTCTCAACGCCTGTTTCATCTTCGGTCTCCTTGGTTTCCCACGTCTGGGCATCAGGGGAATCGGCTATGCAACTTCGGTTTCCAGGCTTGCAGTCTTCCTCATCTGCGTTGTGGTTTCCTACTTCAGCAAGGATGTCCATTTCAACCTCAGATACCTTTTCAGGAAGGTTCCTGCCCTTACGGGCGATTTCTTCTCCATGGCCGTCCCGGCAACGGGAAACGAGGTTGGCTGGGCCATTGGTTTTTCAATGTACGCCCTGGTCTTCGGCCATCTTGGAAGCGACGCCGTAGCGGCCAACTCCCTTGTTTCCGTTGTACGTAACCTTGCAGCTTCGTTCTGTTGGGGCATGGGAACTGCCAGCGGAATAATCACCGGAGAATACCTTGGTGCAGGAATGATAGAAGAGGGCAAGAGTGCTGCAAAGACAATGCTCAAAATGGCCACTCTGACAGGCATGGGTGGAGGATTGTTGATTCTTGCTTCCACGCCTCTTGTGCTCTCAATTTCCAACATTTCACCTGTTGCCACGGACTACCTTACCTTCATGCTCAGGGTCAACACAGTGTACATAATCGGAACGGCCGTGAACGCAACCCTCATCTCCGGAATTCTGCGCTCCGGAGGCGATGCAAAGTGGGGGTTCAGGTGCGACATGATAGGAATGTGGCTTTACGGTGTACCTCTCAGCTTCCTGGCCGCCTTTGTATTCAAACTGCCGGTCAAGACTGTCTATATTCTCATGTGCACCGACGAGTTTGTAAAATGGCCAGCAGTTCTTAGGCGCTTCAGAAGCGGGCGCTGGGCCAAGAATATTACACGCGTTATTGAGTAAGTACCAAAATAGCAATATCATTCTCCTATGAGCTTTGAAGTTACCGCTACAAGAAAGCGCCCCCAGAATTTTGAGAGCCTGGCAGGACAGGAATTTGTAGTTTCCACGTTGAAAAACTCCATCTCACAGGGAAGAATTGCCCACGCCTATCTTTTCAGCGGCCCAAGGGGTGTTGGAAAGACTTCCAGCGCAAGGCTTCTGGCAAAAGCCCTGAACTGTGTTCACGGACCTACGGCAACTCCGTGCGGCGAGTGTGACAACTGCCGCGGAATAACCGCCGGCAACAGCATGGACGTAATTGAAATAGACGGAGCCAGCAACACAGGTGTAAACGATGTAAGGGCAATCAAGGAAGAAGTCCTTTTCCCGCCTTCATCTTCAAGGTACAAGATCTACATCATAGACGAAGTCCACATGCTCTCACAGAGCGCCTTCAACGCCCTTTTAAAGACGATTGAAGAGCCGCCTGAGTACGTTGTCTTCATCTTTGCTACAACAGAACTTCAGAAGGTTCCGGCAACCGTAAGAAGCCGCTGTCAGCAGTTCAACTTCCAGCTCATCCCCATCGAAACCATAAAGGGTCTTCTTGAGGATGCTGTTTCAGAAATGGGCATCCGAGCTGATGAGGATGCACTTTTCTGGATTGCCAAAGAGGCAACAGGCTCCATGCGCGATGCCTACACCCTGTTTGATCAGGTAGTCTCTTTCTCTGACGGCCACATCACTATGGAAGGTATCAGGGAGAAACTGGGTCTTGCAGGAACAGATGTTCTGAACTCAATCATGCAGGACATCCTTTCTTCCAACAGGGAAGGGGCCATGGAAAAGCTCCGCACCCTCATTGCAGGCGGAGTCAGTGTAGAGCACATAATCAAGGACTTCTCAGACTACTTCAGAGACCTTCTCCTGATCAGAGAGGGTGTGAAGAACCGCAACGTCCTTGGTGTCCAGATATCATCCTTCCCCCGGGAAATCCTCAATGCCTACACCGAAGAACAGCTTGAAGCAGCATTGGACATGTTCCTGAACCTGTACAGGAACGTCCGCTACTCAATCAACCCGCGCTTTGAGCTTGAACTTGCCCTGAGCAGACTGTTCAGACTGAAATACACATACTCCAACGTCGCAGTAGTCCAGCAGCTTGCCAGGCTTAAGAACGACCTGATAAACGGAACCATAACCCCGGTTGAAGGTCCCGAGGTGGAAATACCCGAACCTCCGAAACAGGCTCCTCAGCCAATAATGGAACCTTCACAAGTACAGAACAACATGGAACAAGAGGTGTCAATGCCGGTTGAAGAACCGGAACCAGAACCGGAACCGGTACAGGAAGAAAAACACTGGACAGAGGCAGACCTTGCAGCAGTTGTTCCACAGGGCGTGGGAAACATAAACATGACTGAGAACGGTCTTGTGCTGGAATTCGGAAGCAGACTTTACTACTCTGCAGCTCTTCAGAACAGGGAATCTGTGGTTGCAAAGATCCACAGCGTTACCGGAGACAACGTGAACGTAATTCTCAACTTCTCTGAGAAACTTGATGAGGAGAGGAGAAAAAAGGCCAGGGAAGAGGAGCAGAGAAAATCCGAAGAGGAAAAGTTGAACAGTCAGAAGGAAGATCTTTTTGAAGACCTTATGTATGCTTTTGACGGAAAGGAAGTAAGATGATCAATCCATTTGAAATGATGAAGAATCTGCAGAACATTCAGGCTCAGGCAGAGGATATAAAAAACAAACTTGCCCAGATAAGATGCACAGGCTATGCAATGGGCAACATGGTTGAAGCCGTTGTAACAGGTGACATGAAGGTTGTCAGCCTGAAGATTGATCCGTCCCTTGTAAAAGAGGGCCAGGAGCAGTTCCTGGAGGTTCTGGTAACTTCTGCAATCAACAACGCCTTTGACAACGTCCGTGCCCGCATCATGGACGAAGCAAGAAAGATGGGGCTTGGTGTATGACAGCTCTGGACAATCTTGCAAAAGCTCTTTCCCGCCTTCCCGGGGTGGGCCCCAAGAGTGCGGCAAGAATTGCCTTCTACCTTGTCAGGTCGGGAGACGAATACAACCGCGTTCTTGCAGAAAACATTGCTACCATCAGAGAAAAGGTAAAACCCTGCTCAATCTGCGGTTCCTACACGGAAAACGACCCGTGTCCCGTATGTTCCGACCCGTCCAGGGACAGAACAACACTTTGTATCGTGGAGCAGCCTCAGGATGTAATTACAATCCAGAATTCCGGAGCATACAACGGTCTTTTCCACGTTCTCGGTGGAGCAATAAACCCTCTTAATGCAGTCGGTCCTGAAAACCTGAGTTTCGGACAGCTTATGAAGCGCATTGAGGATGGATCCTTCAAGGAAATAATCATTGCTACAAACCCCACAGAAGAGGGTGATACAACAGCACTTTACATAAGGCATTTACTGAAAGACAGACCTGAAATCAACCTTACAAGGCTTGCTGCAGGACTCCCCATAGGCGGAGATCTTGAATTTGCAGACCGCAGTACTTTGGTACGCAGCCTCAGAGGAAGAATCAGGTTCTAGATAAGGAAATAGAAATGAAAGAAAGAACAGAAAACTATTTGAAAATAGCTGTAGGCTTCTTTTTGGCCTTCGTTGTCTACACAATCCTTATAAAAATAGTAGACGTAAGAGCCATCGGACCTCTTTTCTCAAAGGTCGGTTTCTCACACTTCAACGACTGGGTCAGAGACATTATCGGACACCACAAGAACTGGTACACGGTTTCACAGTTCCTCGGCTATCTTGCCATAGCAGTCTGTGTCTGTTTTGCATGCACCGGAGCCTATCAGATGTTTACAGGAAAGAAAGGCCTGAAGTCAGTGAGCAGGGGAATCTGGGCAGTCGGCGGACTTTACGTTGCACTTGCTGTCATCTACATCTTCTTTGACAAGGTCCTGGTAATCAACTACAGACCTGTTCTCGGAACAGAATCTATTCTGGAGCCGTCTTATCCGTCTTCACACACTCTTCTTGCAGTCTGTGTTTTCCTTTCTGCTTCTGATCAGGCATCAAGGATGATTGACAGAACAGAAATTGCAGGTGCAATCTCCATAGTCTGCTGGGTTGCAGCAGCTGTAACAGTTCTGGCAAGAATTCTCAGCGGCATGCACTGGATTACAGACATTTTCGGAGCACTGATTCTGTCTGCCAGCCTTCTTTTCTTCTATCTTGCCGGAGCAGGAGACAGAAAATGAAGAAAGTTGTCCTTGTTCTGACAATCCTCGCCGTTCTTGTTCTGCCCGCTTTTGCATTGAACAGGATCGGTTCAATAATGCCCTATCTGGGTGCTGAAAACCTCAAGCTGCTGATGGAAGGAACAAGTCTTTCAAACTCAACACTCGATGATGGAATCATGCATCTTGTTCCGCTTGGAAGCCTTGTCAGGCAGAGGGCAGAGGCCGCAACAAACGAGGACAATTCTTTTACAGTAGCCCTTACCGGTTTTACCGCCTATCCCGAATCATGGAACGGTCTTTCTCAGGAAGAGAGAATGGTCAAGCTTCTCAACCTGATGACTGCAGTTTCAAAGCAGGAAGGTGCAATGTACATCTCAAGAACTGCAGGAAACAAGCCCAAGGTTCTTCTTGAGAAGTCCTACTGCATTTCAGACCCTGCAAAGTCAAATTCCAGAATTGACGACCCTGTCTTTGATACGGTTCCCAATACTCTGACCCTCTATGCCTACCAGAAGGACAACAGGTTCGGAGGAAACACTTTTGAAATTGAATATACATGCACTGACCGTGAAATAATCATGAAAATTACTAACCGCACAGCCATGAAGTTCATGGGTGTTACCTGCGTTGCAGAGGGCAAGCTTTCAATGTACATTGATGCCTTCTGCACTGAAGAGGGTATTGTGGTAAGCGGCCTTGCAACCGTGTATGACAGAAAGCCCACGGTCAACCTTATTGTCTATACTGTTGATATTGCAGAATCTTTCAAAAGAAGGATAATGGGGCTTAAAGACAAGTTTGTAGAAAACATAATGGAGTGATGTCCGAGAGGTCGAAGGAGCCAGACTCGAAATCTGGTGTGGGGCTTGTCCTCACCGTGGGTTCGAATCCCACTTGCTCCGAAAAGGGTTATCTGAAATGGATAACCCTTTTTTCATGTCCCTTGTCATGCCCATAAAAAACTTTTACCACGAAAACGACCAAAAAATGGGCATGTTTGTGGTAAAATTACCACACTTTTTTTCTAAATCGCCCTTTTTTCGTGTAAAAACCTGCGCTAAGGCAGTTGGAACCGCTTTGTGTAGGTCTCTTTTTCTTTGTTTTTGTTTTGGGTAAGATATTTCTATGAAAAAAAGAAAGGGCCTCAGTTCCCGTGAATGGCTTATTGTACTCTCTGTAATCTACGTTGTTGTAGCGGTGATGATGAACATCTTCTGCATGAAGGCACTGAGCTTCGGAAGCTCTGTCATCATCTGTGATGCTGGCCTGTTGATAAGCTGGGGAGTGTTCCTGATTTCAAACGTCATTGTTGAGGTCTGGGATGAGAGAACTTCCCTTGTTCTTGTTTCCTTTGCGGCCATAGTTTCGTTCTCAGTCATGCTTCTGGCTCTGCTGATAGTTCGGATTCCCACGCTGCCGGAGTACCAGGATCAGGCAGATGCCTTTGCAAAGGTCTTTTCTAACGGTCCAAGAACCATTGTTGCATCGGTAGTTGCATTCTGGACGGGAAATTTCATAAACACACATATCATCTACAAGGTGAGGATGAAGCATCAGAGGGAAAAGACGGACAACAACATCTACTTCTTCCTCCGCGCAGCTTTCTCAACACTGATAGGACAGCTTGTGGACAACGCAATCTTCATGATTCTTGCCTTTGCTCCTATCGGGCTTTCGGTTTACGAGATGAACATGTACGACATCATGACTGCAGTCCTTTCCGGAACTGTGATTGAGCTTGTTGTTGAAACTTGTCTTGTTCCCTTTATTACAATTCCTCTGACAGGTAAGATAAAGAGGGTAAAGGCACAGGAGGACGCTGCAGCATGAAGGTTTTGGTCACAGGTTCCAGCGGAGGAATTGGAAGCGCAGTAGCAGCTCTGTTTATTGAAAAGGGACACTCTGTAACAGGCCTTGATATTGTTTCAGGTGACTATACAAATGTTGTTGCCGATATCACCAGGCCCGAAACTCTTCCGAATGTTGATGATTTTGAGATTGTTATCTGCTGCGCCGGGGTGCAGAACAGCAAGGACGATATTGATGTGAACCTGAAGGGAACCATCAACGTGGTTGAGAAGTACGGTTTCGGAAAAAAGATAAAAAGCGTTCTGATGGTTGCCTCTGCTTCGGCTCATACAGGGGCTGAATTTCCCCTTTACAGCGCATCAAAGGGCGGACTTCTTTCATACACACGCAATGTTGCCGCAAGGCTCGCACCTAAGGGTGCAACATGCAACAGTATATCGCCGGGAGGCGTGAAAACGGCTCTTAACAAACCTGTTATGGAAGACGCGGAAATGTGGAAGAAGATCATGGACCTGACGCCGCTCAAGAAGTGGGCGGAACCGGGGGAGATTGCGCAGTGGTGCTACTTCCTGACGGTGGTCAACAAATCCTGTTCCGGAGAGGATATTCTTATAGATAACGGAGAAAGCAACCTTAATTCCTGCTTTGTCTGGCCGGGGGTCTGATGAAAAAAGCAGCGCTGGTCTTTATCCTGGTTTTCTGCCTTTTCAACGTATACGCAATAACTTTTGACGTATCGCTTGGGCACAGGGAAGGCGTGGTTTTTGATACGCTTGTTTTTCCTCAGATCTCAGTGAGCACTCCTTTTGTCAAAGGCGATTTGAGAATCCTTGGAAAGGAACAGATAGACGGTCTTTTCACATACACTCTTCCCGGAAAGCACTTTGATTTTGAAACGGGCTTTCACACCCAGACGGTTGGGTTTGAGTCAATTTCTTTTTCGCCTTTTGTCGATTTGGCATACAACAACCTGTTCGGTATCGTTCGTTTCAGAGTTGAGCTCGGAGCCCAGTTCTCGGTTCTGAAGACAAAGTATATAAAGCAGTTCATGTTCTCACTCATGCCTATTTACAGCTTGGAGCTGGACCTTGAGATAAATCCGTTTATGATAGGAGTTTATGCCGACGACCACACAATCAACGACATGGCGTGGAGAAACTTTCCCGTCTTCGGTGCAAAGATGTCTTATGAGTTCAATCCGTACTGGAATGTCTACTTTGACGTCTGGGTAAGGGCTACTGAGTATCTTGTGGACAACTGGCTGATGATTAGTTCCAGGGGATTCAGAATCGGGGCGAGGTACATGCCATGAGACGCAGGGTTTTATTTGCTTCTTTGATTCTTGTTCTTGCCCTTGTTTCCTGCAACATTGAGAAAACCTCCATGGTAACAGGAGCTTACAGTTCGAACCCGTTTCTCACCCCCGTGGAGGTGATTCCCGAGCCGGCAGGGGAGGAGGTAAGCTTCCTGCTCATTTCCGATGAACACATAGGCCGCACTTCCGGCGGAGCTTCCCACAACCTCACAAACCTGTACGCATTCATGGATGAAGAGGAGTTCCCGTTTGCGGTGAGCCTTGGAGATCTTACGGATGACGGAAGAATTACCGATGCAGTGTCTTCTTTCATAAACAACATAGAGGACAGAACGGGCTGTTTCCTCCAGTGCGTCGGAAACCACGACAGGCATACTTACGGCTCAAACTACGCAACAAGGCTTGAAAATTCGCATCTTTCCATGTGCCGCTACGTCTGCGGAGACCTGTCAATGTATGTTCTGGACAACTCGACAAGAACTTTCACGGAAAAACAGTTTGAGTGGCTTGAAGAGGCCCTGAAGGCCGACACTTCCAAGTACAAGATCTTCTTTGCCCATGAGAACCTCTGCGCCGGTACAAACCTTTCAAACACCCAGGTCATGATCGGCTTTGCCGATGTGGCCGAGCTTAACAAGATGTTCAGCTTGATGGAAAAATATAAAGTAGGGCTTCTGTTTACCGGACATTCACATTCGGGCAACGAAGTTTATAATTCTCCACAGGGAAACTACGCAGAGTACAACATCTGCTCTTTTGTAAAGACAACAAACTTCTTTGAACCCGGAGACAGGTGGTACAAGGTCACTGTTAATCTGACAAACGGAAAAACCACTGTTAAAGGCTACAATGGCACAACTCAGCAGGTTGAGACAAACAAGGTATTCAACCTTCCTTCCTGAAGACAAAAAAAGGGAACAAATCCCCCGGGTCTCTCCCACAATCCACTTACCGTTGCTACCTCCCGGTCCTGGCGGGGTTGGGCGGCTGTGAGCAGCCCGGAATCTGTTCCCTACGGAGAGAGGGGGATTCGAACCCCCGAAGGCTTTTGACCTTACACGACTTCCAATCGTGCACCTTCGACCACTCGGACATCTCTCCAAAATGCTCTGAAAGTCTATACATTGTTTCAAACTGGGTCAAGACTACATATGTGGGTTCCACAGGAAGAATCGGATCTGTAAGCGGCATCAACCTTCCTTGTCTGGTCTTTGAGTTTCGTTTCGGAGAGGGTTGCTGGACACACTCTGTTTTACAGAGGTATAATCACCCGTGTTATTACATGGAGGTAATCAGGTATCATGGCAGAAGAAAACTTTGAATTCAGTTGGGAAAATCCTCAGTACAGGAAAACATACTGGCATACCTGTTCTCATATTCTTGCCCAGGCAGTAAAACGCCTGTATCCGGAAGTCAAACTTGCAATCGGACCGAGCATCGACAACGGTTTCTACTACGACATGGCTTCTCCGTTCGCATTCACACCGGAAATCATGGACAAGATTGAGGAAGAGATGAGGAAAATCTGTAAGGAGAAACTTCCCCTTCAGCGTTTTGTCCTGCCCAGACCCGAAGCCATCAAGTACATGGAAGACAAGGGCGAACCCTACAAGGTTGAGCTTATCAACGACCTTCCCGAGGACGAGGAGATAAGCTTCTACACACAGGGCGAGTTCACAGACCTCTGTGCCGGACCCCATGTTGATTCAACCGGCCGTATCAAGGCAAATGCCCTCAAACTCACAGCCTGCAACGCAGCATACTGGAGAGGAGACAGCAGCCGCGACACTCTGCAGAGAATCTACGGAGTTGCCTTCCCCAAGAAAGAGCAGCTTGATGAATACCTTGTAAAGCTTGAAGAGGCAAAGGCCCGTGACCACAGAAAGCTTGGTAAAGAGCTTGAACTGTTCATGGTAGATGAACTTGTCGGAAAGGGCATGCCCATGTTCCTGCCCAAGGGATACACCGTATGGCGCATCCTCGAGAACTACATCAGGGATAAGGAAATCAGCCAGGGCTACCAGCATGTTCTGACCCCCTGCGTAGGAACAGTCAACCTCTACAAGACCTCAGGACACTGGGATCACTACCAGCAGAACATGTTCCCCCCGATGGAAGTTGAGGATGAAGTCTACGTTCTGCGCCCCATGAACTGCCCCCACCACATGAGAATCTTTGCAAACTCACAGCATTCCTACCGCAACATGCCGGTAAGAATCGGTGAGATTGCCCACGACTTCAGATTTGAAGCATCCGGCTCACTGAAGGGAATTGAAAGAGGCCGTCACTTCTGCCAGAACGATGCCCACCTGTTTGTCACACCCGAACAGATCAAGGAAGAGTTCTCACGCGTTGTTGACATGATCTTTGAAACATACAAGGACTTCAACATCACAGACTACCGCTGCGTCCTGTCTCTCAGAGACCCTGCAGACAAGAAGAAGTACCACGATGACGACCAGATGTGGAACACAGCAGAGAATGCACTGAGGGAAGTTCTGAACGAACTGGGACTCAAGTACACAGAAGAGATTGGTGAAGCCGCATTCTACGGACCCAAGCTTGATGTAAACGTTGTTCCCGCAGTAGGTGCCGAGTACACACTTTCAACCTGTCAGCTTGACTTCTGTCTTCCTGCCAGATTCAACCTCACATACGTTGACAAAGAGGGCGTAGAGAGAACACCTGTTGTTCTTCACAGAGCAATCCTCGGATCTCTTGACCGCTTCATGGCCTATCTGATCGAGGAGACAAAGGGAGCATTCCCGGCATGGCTTGCACCTGTACAGGTAAAACTTCTCCCCGTAACAGACCGTGCAAACGAGTACTGTGAGGAGTATGCTGCAACGCTTGAGAGAAAGGGCTTCAGAGTAGAAGTTGATGACAGAAACGAGAAGATAGGCAAGAAGATCAGAGAAGGTCAGCTTGAAAAAGTTCCCTTCATGCTCATTGTCGGCGACAGAGACATTGAAAACGGCACTGTTTCACCCAGAGAAAGGGTACAGGGAGACCTTGGAGCAATGTCAAAAGACACCTTCATTGAACTGCTTACACAGACGGTGGAAGAGAAGCGCTGAATCATATTATAATTTCGTCAAGGGGTAAGACATGAGTATCATCAAACCGCACAAGCTGGGAATCATTACCGGCCCGGGTTCAGAGTACCTTGCAGGAAAGGTGTTGAAGCACCTCAGAAGGCTTTACCAGGAACGCTACGTCAAACTTTCAAAGAACCTTGCAGAAAGGTACGGAAAGACTGAGCAGGAGATACTTAAGGAAGTATCCTTCATTGACGACCTGGGAAGCAAGAAGATTCCTTACGGAAAATTCCCCGGAGAGTACATCTGTCCGAACTTTGACATTCCGGTCAAGTACACCAAGTTCCTCAACGGAGAGGTGAAGGCCGAAATCCAGGAACCGGTGAGGGGACTGAAGGTCTACATCATCTACGATGTAACCAACGACACCCCTGTGAAGCTTGCAGGAGACGAGCCCGTTTCTCTTACGGTCAATGACCACCTTATGTTCATCTTCACAACGGTTCAGGCCCTCAGGCTTGCCGGAGCAGACGGTGTTACCCTTGTTCTTCCTACATACCCCTATGCAAGGCAGCATAAGAAGAGCAGCCGTGAGGCTCTTACTGCAGGACTTTTCGGACAGTTCTGTGAAAGCCTTGGCGTTGAGAGAATAATCACGTTGGATCTCCACTGCATGGAGATAGAGAACTGCTTCCGCTCAACCCATCTTGAGAACCTGCACGCCTCTTACCAGATTCTTATCGAACTGAAGAAGCTGATAGACTTCTCCGACCCGGATCTTACGGTTGTTTCACCGGATACCGGAGCAGTTAACCGCAACAAGTTCTACGCACAGATTCTGCACAGACCCCTTGCCATGCTCTACAAGGAGAGGGACTACTCAATTGTCACAACAGATGCCAAGCACAACAATATCAAGAGCATCAACCTCCTTGGTGATGTAAAGGGCAAGACTGTCCTCATGGCAGATGACATGATAAGCAGCGGCGGAACAATGCTCATTGCAATGAGAAAACTCCGCGAACTCGGAGCAAAGAAGATAATCTGTATCGTCTCTCTGCCGTTCTTCAACGGCAATGCTGTAAGCGAGTTTGACAAGGCTGCCAAGGAAGGCGTTTTCGACTACATTATCGGAACAAACGCCGTCTACCACGGCGATGACCTTCTTTCCTGCAGCTGGTACGTCCAGACAGATATTTCCGAGCTCTTTGCAAGGGTTATCAGCAGACTTCACCACGGACGTGCAATCAGCCCCGTACTGGACAACAGAAGAATTGCCCAGCGCCTTGTTGATGACACCCAGAACGCAGCACAGAACACGGAGAACTAAATGGATATTTCCTACAGAATCAAGGGCTTTCAGGCCTCACCTATAAGACGCCTTTCACCCTATGCCATACAGGCAAAAAAGAGGGGAATCAAGGTTTACCATCTGAACATAGGCCAGCCGGACATCAAGACTCCGGTTCAGGCTCTTGATGCAGTGAGAAACTATCCTCATGACATAATCGCCTACGGCGAGAGTGACGGCGATATTGAACTCAGAGAGGCTCTGTGCAAGTACTATCACAGCTTCGGAGTTGAGATTCAGGCTCAGGACGTCCTTATCACAAACGGCGGATCAGAGGCCCTGCTTTTTACCTTCATGACCCTCTGTGACCCCGGTGATGAAATAATTGTCCCCGAGCCGTATTACACCAACGTTCACTCGTTTGCAAGAATGGCAAATGTGAACATTGTTCCCGTTACAAGCCTTCTTGAGCGCAATTTCGCACTTCCTCCTCTCAGGGAAATTGAGGAGAAGATAACAAGTAAAACAAGGGCAATTCTGCTTTGCAGTCCCAACAACCCCACAGGCCACATCTACTCCCCACAGGAGCTGGAAGTAATTCTGGACATGTGTGTGAGAAAGGATATATTTCTTGTTGTGGACGAGGTTTACAGAGAATTCTGTTACGATGGCAAGAAGTTTACAAGTGCCCTTACATACACCGATTACTGTGACAGAATCATTGTTGTTGACAGCTTCTCAAAGCGCTTCTCAATGTGTGGAGCCAGGGTGGGAGCCCTTGTTTCAAAGAACAGGGACGTTATCCGTGAGACTTTGAAGCTTTCACAGGCAAGACTCTGTCCTCCCGCAATAGAGCAGACAGCAGCTCTTGCTGCTTTCAGTGCTCCTCCTCAGTACATCAAAGACGTGATTACCGAGTACGAGACAAGGCGAAACACACTGGTTAAGGCCCTAAGATCCATTCCCGGAGTAAAGTGTTCAAGCCCCAACGGAGCTTTCTATCTTGTTGCCAAACTTCCTGTTGAAGATGCAGAGGATTTTGCAATTTTCATGCTCAGGGATTTCAACCTGAACGGAGAGACGGTCATGCTGGCTCCCGCAGAGGGATTCTACGAGACAAAGGACCTTGGAAGAAACCAGGTAAGAATTGCCTATGTACTCAATCCGGAAGATCTTGAGAAGGCTTGTCGCTGTCTGAAGGCTGGTCTGAAGGCGTATCGGGAGAAGATAGGATTTGTTCTTGAATAGGGACCCTTCTGGTGCTCTTCTCAACAAACTCAACTGAAAAGATGATATCGGTCTCTCTGCCGGCAAAATCGATGCGCACCTTTATGCGCTTGTGATGTTTGTCCACCCTGACCACATTTGCATCCATTCCCTTAAGCGGACCTTCGAGGATGTGGAGGCGCTGACCTTCCTGGAGGAGAACCTTTGACTGTCTGATTATTCCGTTGTTTGTGTGTATCCATCTTGCGTAGACGGCATCGCTTCCCTGAAGGTTGTGGCTTCCGTCGTTGTACTTCAGAACTCTGACCACTCCGGTCATCAGATAAAGATCATAGAAGGGGAAGCATTTTTCATCCTCACCGTTCCACCAGATGAAAAGATATCCGGGGAAGAGGGGTCTGTTTCTTGTTTCCGTTTTCTGGTTGCGCCTTTCACTGTTTTCCTTCAGAGGAAACCAGACCTGGTAATCCTGTTGTATGTTCAGACTGAGGAATTTTGTGATTCTGTTACGGATTTCTTCTTCCTTTCCCGTAACGCAGTTGATGCAAAAGTACACGGCAAGATGGATATTACAATAATTTGTTGCAGTTGAAAATATTTTTTGTCTAAAGCAGTTCTATTTTTCCCCCTAAAAAATATAAAATGAAGTGAGAGGTTTCTTATGGAATCAGAGGAATACAAAGGGCTGATAAGTCCGGATGCATACGAGTATCTGGATCTGACTCCTGAAGAGGAATTGCTTCACGACCCCTACCTGGACGAACAGGAGAAGCTGTCAGATGCCTATGATGGCATAGATGACGACTATTTCTACGATGCCCAGGAAGAAGAGGCTGTCTACGACGATTCCGAAATGTATTCCTACAGCTCCCTTTTTGACGAAGCAGACGAAGAAGCCTCAGAAAACATTCCCGTACATGAAGAAGAACCTGAGGAAGCGGCAGCTTCTTACACTCCTTTCCCTGATGATCTTGATCCGGACGAGGAATCCTCACAGACTCTTCCCGAACCTCTGGCAACAATTGTTTCCCTGCTTCCTCCCTGTGCCTGTTCTTCGTACCTGTCGGAATGTGATTCAGATATCCGCAACTCGATAGTAAGGGCAATCTCAACGGCTATTTCCTCCTGTCTGAGGGATGGAAAAGACAAGATGTTCACAATTCCCGGAACATCCATCTCCATTGCCGTAATAAAGCCTTCTGAAGATCCCATGATCCAGTCCCAGAGACTCCAGAGCATTGCAGCCGTAATGGCATGTCATGAAGCTGCCTCCTGGACGGGCCTGTTCATCTCTGCAGATGAGAAATACAACGTTACAGGTGCATGGGTAAAGGAAATAAAGCAAGATGATTTCTCCCCCAGACAGTGGAGAACCATCATGATCAATGCAGAGAGAATGAAGGCCGGCAGATGAAGTACAGCGCAGTTTTCCTGGATTTTGACGGAACCCTGATGGACACCTCCGAAGGTGTATTGAACGGTGCCAGATATGCAATGGACAAGGCCGGACTTCCTATAAGACCGGATGCCAACTGGGGAGGCTTCATCGGACCGCCTCTGCACGAGTGTTTTGAAATAACATTCGGAATAAAAGACAGAGAGACCCAGGACAGACTCTGCAGTTTTTACAGGGAATTCTACCAGAAAGAGGGAATGTACCAGGCCTTCTTCTACGACGGAATTCTCGAAGTAATCAGAAAGATGAGAAGTGCCGGAATCCTTATGGGAATAGCTTCAATGAAGAATACCGACCTTATCTGCAAGATGTGTGACCACTTTGGCGTTTCAGACTTATTTGACGGCATGTTCGGTCTCAACCTGGCAGAGGACAACACCAAGGCCGATGTACTTAGGGAAGGCTTTGAAAAGTTCTCTCTTTTTCCTAAGCAGTGTGTCCTTGTCGGAGACACTCCCGTGGATGAAAACGGAGCGCTGGAAGCAGGTTGTGATATGATCAAGGCGGGGTGGGGCTTCGGCTTCAAACCAGATACTCCCGGTGCCCTCAAAAGCCCGTACGATATTCTCAAGGCGGTGGGTCTTTGATTTTCGAACGCCTTTTCATAGACGGAGCTTTTCTTTCCGTTTATGCCCCGTCCGCACTTGAAGAAAAACACGTAAGACAGAAACCCTACATGCTTATCTGCCCCGGCGGCGGTTATGAACATGTAAGTAAGCGTGAAGGGGAGCCTGTTGCCCTCAGATTTGTATCCATGGGCTATGTCTGTGCCGTTCTTGAATACTCAGTTGTTCCGGCAAGATATCCGGTTGCCTTAAGCCAGCTTGCAGAAAGCGTCAGATACCTGAAAAACCACTGTGACAAATACGGGGCAGACCCTTCCAGACTGTACGTAATGGGCTTTTCCGCAGGCGGACATCTGGCGGGATGCCTCGGAACAATGTGGAGAGACTGGGGAGACGAGTGCAGGCCGGATGCTGCGGTTCTCTGCTATCCGGTAATTTCGTCCGGAGAATACGCCCACAAGGCCTCTTTTGAAAATCTTCTGGGAGACAGATATGAAGAAATGAAGGCAGATATGAGCCTTGAAAACAGGGTCTCCCTTCTTACAGTTCCCACCTTTGTATGGCACACAAAACAGGACAGAAGTGTTCCCTTCATGAACTCTGTCCTGTTTTCACAGGCCTGTGACAGGGTGGGGGTCAAGAACAAACTTGTACTGTTTGCCACCGGAGACCACGGCCTTTCACTTGCAGACCGCACTGTACTGAATTCGAAGTACACAAAAGTCAATGACGAGGTTGCCTGTTGGCCCTCTCTGGTCGATAATTGGATTAATACTCTTTAGGAGGAAGAATTTTGGATTTGCGAACAAAGGCCAAGGAAACGCTTCTTTCTCTGCTGCCGATAATGGGCGTTGTTGTGATTCTGAACTTCACAATTGCACCTATGGGCAGCCACATGGGACCTTTCCTTTTGGGCTCGGTAATGCTGTTTGCAGGCCTGACTCTGTTCCTTGCCGGAGCAGAAGCAGGTTTCTCTCCGGTTGGAGAAAGACTTGGCGTTGTGATGGCGCAGAAGAAGAATCTGCCCTTCATGTTGGCCATAGGCTTTCTGATCGGTTTCGGAGTTACCTTTGCAGAGCCCGATGTAAACGTTCTTGCCTACCAGGTAAGTTCAATGAACAGGAGCATAAACCCCACCGTTCTGAAGCTGCTCATAGCCATCGGACTGGGGCTTTTCATTGATCTGGGACTTGTCAGAACCATAAAGCGCATGAAGCTTAACCTGCTTCTGGATATTCTCTATCTGGTAACTTTCGGACTGATACTGATTGCCGGACAGGCCATGGCCTCAATTGCCTTTGATGCCTCAGGTTCGACAACGGGACCTCTGGCCGTTCCGTTTGTCCTTGCAATAGGTCTCGGAGTTGCCCAGTCTTCATCCGGAGGCTCTGAGGACAGCTTCGGTCTTACCGGAATTGCATCGGTTGGCCCCATCTTTGCCGTTCTGATGATGGCTGTTTTCACACGTGGAAACGCAGCAGCCGCCGCAGAGAGCGGAGAGGTTGCAGAAGAGGCGATAAAGCTCTTCCCCAAGATGCTTGAGGTTACGAAGAACACGGCCATAGGCCTTGCCCCTCTTGTAGGTCTTATCCTGATTCTGCAGTTCACCATGCTCAAGTTCCCGCCGGTCAAGTTCCGCTTGATCTGTACCGGAATCATCTTCGGCTTTGTGGGAATAGTCATTTTCCTTACAGGTGTTGAATACGGCTTCTCTCCCGTAGGAAGACTGCTTGGAGAGATACTAAGTGCAAGGTATTCGTCAATGCTTGTTCCTTCCCTGATAGCCCTGCTGTTCGGAGCAATAGTTGTTACCGCCGAACCTGCAGTCTGGGTTCTTACAAACCAGGTTGAGGAAGTAACGGCAGGAAGAATCAAACACACAACAGTTCTGCTTGCCCTCAGTGCAGGTGTAGCCGTCTGTGTTGCACTTTCCGTAATCCGAGTATATCTGAACATAAATTACATAATTTTCATCTTTGTACTTGTTGGCATTTCCCTGATTCTTTCATGGATTGCACCGCCTCTGTTTGTGGCAATTGCCTTTGACTCAGGCGGAGTTGCAAGCGGACCCATGAGTACAACCTTCATCCTAAGCTTCATCATGGGCCTTTCCGGTTCTGCAGAACTTGGCTTCGGAGTTGTTGGAATGATTGCAATGTCTCCTCTTGTTGCCATCCAGGTTCTGGGTGTTGTCTTCAAGGTAAAGGAGAGAAAGGTATTAAAGAAGAAGGAGGAGAGAAAAAATGTTGGTGCTTGAGAAAAATCTCCTTTATTCAATAGTCCGTTACGGAGATTCCGGACGTTTTGTAGAGCTTGCCCGTAGCCAGGGAGCAGGGGGAGCTACCGTTTTCCTTGCCAAGGGAACAGCTTCGAGTTCTGTTCTCAGGGCACTTGGGTTGGGAGAGAGGAGGCGTGAGGTTGTCCTTGTTCTTGCAGGAGAGGACACAGCCCGCAGCATTATTAAAGCTGCTCAGAAAGACAATAAGATTGAGGGAGTCAGCATTCTCATTGGAAACGCAGGAGAAGAAGATATGGACACAAAGCTCAAAATGATAACAGTAATAGTCAATTCCGGTTATGCAGAAGACGTAATGGCTGCTGCAAGAAAGGCAGGCGCAACCGGAGGAACAGTAACACATGCCCGCGGAACCGCTCCCAATGACGGTTCTGAGAAGTTTTTCGGAGTAACAATTGTCCCCGAGAAGGAGATGATTACAATTGTTGCAGACCAGGAGAAGGCAAAGACCATTGTTCAGACAATCAAGACCCTGCCGTGCCTCCAGACTCCGGGCGTTGGAGTTCTCTACGTTCAGGATGTTAAAGAATTTGAGAATCTGGGGAGCAAATAATGGTAGTTATCAGGGAAGGAAGAGAAAAAAGTCTGCTCAGAAGGCACCCCTGGGTGTTTTCCGGCGCCATAGAATCCTTCCCTGAAGGAGAAACCGGCGTTCAGAAGGTTGTTTCACATCAGGGCCGGTTTCTTGCCTGGGGCTGGTTTGACGAGCAGTCCCACATTCCGCTTCGTCTTCTTTCCTGGAAGGAGGATGAGCAGCCTGCCAGCGCCTGGTGGGCCCAGATGGTACGCCGTTCGGTCTACAGACGAAGCAGTTTCTTTGTTCCCGATTCTCCCACAAATACCTTCAGGATCATCCACGGGGAGGCCGATTTCCTCCCCGGCGTTGCCGCCGATGTCTACGCCCAGTCAATCCGCGTTATTATTTCCGCACGCCCGGCCTTTGAAAACAGAAAGGCGATAGTGGACGAGCTGTTAAATCTTCTCAAACCCCAGTGCATTGTCCTGAGCACGGACCCGGCCTTCTGCGGAATAGAGCGCATGAAAGAGGTGACAGAGGTTTATCCCGAAGGAGCAGTTGCAGGAGAGATCATGGTCAGAGAGAGCTCAATCCGCTATTCCGTGAACCTTCTGGGCGGACAGAAGAGCGGCTTTTTCTGCGACCAGCGTGAAAACAGAAACCGCTTTGAGCGCTATGTAAAAGACCAGACCGTTCTTGATCTGTGCTGCTACAGCGGAGCCTTTTCGTTACACGCACTGCGCGGCGGTGCACAGTATGTGGACAGCGTAGATGCTTCGCAGGATGCCCTGGACAACCTTGCAAAGAACCTTGAACTGAACCCCGAGCTGAACACATCACGGCTCAAGATGACAAAGGCCGACATGTTCGAATACCTGCGCTCAATGCCCAGAAACAAATACTCCGTCATAGTCCTGGATCCTCCCAAACTTGCCAAAACTTCAAAGGCTCTTGAAGAGGCAAAGAAGGGCTACAAGGATCTGAACCGCGTTGCAATGGAGAAGATAAAGGACGGGGGAATACTTGTAACGTGCTCCTGTTCCGGCGCTCTTACACGTGAAGATTTCCGTACCGTCATTTCATGGGCTGCAAAGGATGCGGGAGTTGAAGCCCAGGTTCTGGAAACACTGGGACAGGCAGAAGACCATCCCATAAGGCTTGCCTTCCCTGAAAGTGAATATCTGAAAGTCTTTATTCTGAGAGTGCTGAAGTAAGTTCTGCAAGTTTTGATGCAGAAAGATTCTCTGCACGCTCGTCAGGCGAAATGCCTGCTTTTTCCAATGCCTTTTCTATCTGATCGGGAGTCTTCCCAAGGGCCTTCAGGTTGTTTCTCACAGTCTTTCTTCTCTGACTGAAAACCGCCCTGACAAGGGGGAAGAACTCTTTTTCAATTGAAGGATCAAGAAGCGAATTTCCCCTCTTTTTCATCGTTACAACGGCACTGTCCACGTTTGGGGCCGGCCAGAAATTCCCCGGTTTGAGCATAAGTGAAAGGCTGTTTTCATAGTCTGCACAGGCCAGGACGGAGAAGCCTGAATAGTCTGCATCGCCCGGTAGGGCGCATATGCGGCGTACAACCTCTGTCTGCAGGGTATAAACCATTACCGGCGGGAGGCAGCGGTTTTCAATAAAGGAAGCAATGAGGATGGACCCGACGTTGTAGGGGAGGTTTGCGCAGATGATGTCCGGCGTTCCCTGTTCCTCCCACACCTTCTTCCATGTTTTCAGGGCATCTCCTTCAACAAGGGTGAAGTTCTTTTCGTCCGAGAAGGCCTGTTCCTTAAGAATCTTGCAGAAGCCGCGGTCAATCTCAAAGGCCGTGACCTTTGCACCGGTTGCCAGAAGGTGGGAAGTCAGGGCCCCGATTCCCGGACCCACTTCCCATACGGACAGACCGGAGGCGGCCCCGGAAAGACTGACAATCTTTTCCAAAGCCGCCTTGTTTATGAGAAAATTCTGCCCGAACTTTTTTGTCATGCCCAGGCCGTTTTCCTTGAGCAGACTGTTCAGGGCAGCAGTTGAACAGTAATCAAAATCCCAGCTCACGCTATTATTTGACTATGGTTCCCTTCATGTCTCTGCCACATGCTGCAGCATTTGATTCATCTGTATCAATGTGCATTGCAAGGGCAAACTTGTCGGAAACACGGATTACGGTATCGCCGTAGATTGTCTTTCTGCCGTTTCCTGCATCAAGAAGAACGTCAACAATCTGGCCGTTTGAAACACCGAATTCCTTAGCGTCGGCTTCTGTCATGTGGATGTGTCTCTTTGCAACAATTGCACCCTCTGAGAGCTCTACTTCACCTGCAGGACCAACAAGCTTGCATGCACCTGAACCTGCAATGTCTCCGGACTCTCTTACAGGAGCTTCAATTCCTGCAGAGCGGGCATCTGTAGCGGACAGTTCCACCTGGTCGAACTTTCTGCAAGGACCCAGAATTGAAACGTTGGGAATCTCTTTCTTTGCACCGACAACTGTTACTCTTTCGTTGGATGCATACTGACCGGGCTGTGAGAGCTCCTTCTTGACTGTGAGCTTGTATCCCTTTCCGAAAAGTTTCTCAAGAGTTTCCTCTGTTACGTGTACGTGTCTTGCACTGGTTTCAACCATGAATTCTTTTGCCATATTTTCCTCCTAATAAGGTGCTTCTGATTATAATCGAAACAAGGCAGAAAACCAACAGGAGAATGTATCCTTTGAGGTCCGCATCGGGGAAAGAGGAGAAGAGGACAAACAGTTTTTCCAGAAGGGAGGCTGTGTACCAGGCGGCCTTCTGGAAGAACAGCACGCCTGGAAAGGCAAGTCCTGCAAGGCACAGCGCCATCTGAATGGCCACGAGAAGAGCTGCCGGAGGCCCGGCGATGATTGCAGAAGGGTGCCACTTTCCGTTGAGAAGCATCTGAAGCGGGGCGTTGTAGGCTACAACGGAGACAGATGTTCCCAACGGTGATGCAATAAATGTAGGCAAAAAGTTCCTGAGTCCTGCCGTAACAAGAGGGGCCAGGGAAATGATTGCGGCAATACTCACATAGCCGTAGGCGGCCCCCTGGGTGAAAATACTGTACGGGACAAGGCTCAGATGGAGAAAAAACGCACAGGCGTTGCGCTCCCTGTAGTCCGTGAAAAAGAGAATGTAATACAGCCATGCCCTGAGAAGTGAGGGCCTCGGTCCTGCAACAAACAGAAAGGCGGATGCGGCAAGAACAGAGAAAAACCTTGCAATCCTTGCACGCCTTGTAAGTTTCTTGATAACCGCGTAGACGGTGTTTCCTATAATTCCCAGATGCATACCGCTCAAGGCAAGAACGTGCATACAGCCGCAGTTTAAGGCCAGGTCCACAAGATCCTGATCCGGACTGTCTTTTTCAAGGCGACCCAGGACAAGGGTTCTTCCAAGCCTGAAATCTGAAAGCCTCTTTGAAACAAGTAGGATAAGATGGCTTCTTATGTACTCCAGAGGCCCTTTTCCCGTAACGCGGAGGCTGTCACAAATAAACAGGTCTTCGGAAAACTTCCCCGTAAGATGCAGGGTGCTTCCGGCGCACAGAAGAATATCGTCCTTGTATACAGCCGTAATGCTCCCGCCGCATGATGTGGTATTACCGAATGAGTTCTCAACTTCGGAGACTGCCAGATGCAGGACAAGGTTTCCGTTTGAACCGGAGGATGAATCGAGCCACAGAGTGCCTGTAAGGCCTGTTATGTAACGTTTTTCAAGGGAAGGTCTGAAACGGTTGTACGCCCCTGCGTACGCTGTCGCGCAGATAATCAGACACAGGGCAGCCATGGCCGTGAAAAGGCGTTCCTTCCGTTTAAACAGAACCCCGCCGGACAGAGCTGCAAAGAACAGCAGGACGCTGCATGGAAGAAGAGAAACAGTCCGTCCGGCGGGTCGTATAACGGTAAGGATACAGACCACTGAGAACGATAGGGAAAATGATGATAGGGAGGGCCTGTCCAACCATTTTGTCATACGCCTTTATTATGGTTCGGCAACGGCAAAATCTTTCATCAGTTCAGGGCATAGGTAAGAATTGAATGAGCACTTTTTCTCTGTTATTCTTAAGTAGAAAACTGCACAACAGGAGATTCGAAATGAAGCTCAATTACAAACGCACATTCCTGGTCGGTTTTGCCTTCTTTGGAATCCTGCTCCTCTGGCAGGTATATGATTCGTGGTGTCCAACACTTCTTACCGAAATTATCAAGGGCAGACTTGGTGTAACAGACGAACTTGAAGTCCAGTGGATGGTAGGTATCATCATGGCATGTGACAACCTTGCCGCGTTGATCCTGCTTCCGATCTTCGGAAACCTGTCTGACAAGACACATACAAGAATAGGAAAGAGAATGCCCTACATCCTGGTAGGAACATTTGTTGCTGCATTTGCCTTCCCGTTCATTCCGCTTTTCTTCCACATGAACAACGTAGCAGGCATGGTCATAATGATGGCTGTTGTCCTCCTGTTCATGATGATGTACCGCAACCCTGCAGTAGCACTTATGCCGGATATCACACCCAAGCCCCTCAGGGCAAAGGCCAACGGCATCATCAACATCATGGGTTACCTTGGCGGAGCATTTGCAACAGTCCTCGGAATGGTATTTGTTCTGAGCAGCTACCTGAAGGGTGAGCACAGACTTCTGACCATTGAGATGCCGTTTGTTGTTGCATCAGTTCTCATGGTCATCTCCGCCCTTGTCCTGTTCTTCAACATAAAAGAGAACAAGATTGAAGAGGAGATCAAGGACGAACTTGCAGAAGGCGAGCGCCTAGCAGCAATTGCAGACCCTGTAGATGATGACAAGCCCATGTCAAAGGCAAACAGAAACATGCTTCTGGCAATTCTTGGCGCAGAGTTTCTCTGGTTCATGTCTGACAATGCTCTTGGAACTTATCTGAACAACTACGTCTTCTACGCAATGGGTTCAGCTACAAGCAACACATCAATCATGGTTATCGTAGGAGGTCTTGCCTCTGTAGTCGGCTTTGCAACCGCAGGTGTCATTGCAGACAAGGTTGGCCGCAAGTGGACAATTTCCGCAGGCCTTGGTTTTACCTTCCTCGGTCTGATTCTCATGTGCTTCATCAAGGCAAGTCCCGTTGTTCTTGATTCCGGCCTGAGAGCCTTCCCCAAACTGCTTCTTGTTGTATGGGTTGTCAAAGGTTACGGTATGGCCCTTGTCCACAACTGTTCCTTCCCCATGGTTGTAGAACTCTGTTCTTCAAAGAAGATCGGAAGATTCACAGGTTTCTACTATGCATCAAGTATGGCAGCCCAGACTGTTACACCGGTTCTTCTTGGTCTTATTCTCAAGGCAAGCAAGGCATGGAGCGTCCTTCCCCAGTATGCAACAGTTCTTACGCTGTGCAGCTGTCTGGTATTCACACTTTGCGTAAAGAATATCAAGGCAAAGAAGGTTGCCAATGCCAAGGGTCTTGAAGCTCTTGGAGAAAACGACTGATAAATGGTCTTTAAGGGTTTTCAGAAACTTGATCTTGTAAATTATCCCTCACATGTTGCAGCCACCGTTTTCACCGGTGGTTGCAATCTGCGTTGTCCCTACTGCCATAATCCCGAGCTTGCAAAGGGTACTCTGGACGAGGACCATCCTGAAGAAGAGATACTGGAGTATCTTGAACGCAGAAAATCAATGATTGAGGGCCTGGTGATATCGGGCGGAGAGCCCACTCTCCATGATCTTGTGCCCTTCATTGAGAAGGTAAGGGCGCTGGGTCTTAGTGTGAAGCTTGATACCAACGGACTGAGGCCCCAGGTGCTTGAAGGCCTTCTTGAGCGTGGCCTTGTTGACTATGTGGCCGTGGACATAAAGGCATCGCCCGCGGGATACCGCATGCTAGGCTCATTCTCCGAAGAGGAGGTCTCGTGTAACCTGAAGCGCACTTTTGATGCCCTGAGAGCCTGGGGAGATGCGTGGGAGGTCAGGACAACATACTTGGAAAAGCTTATTCCGGATGGTGAAATCAAGGCCCTGGCAGAGCTGGGAGGCAAGGTTCCTGTGTGGTACCTTCAGGCCTTCAACCCGGCAATTACCCTTGACCCGGAGTGGGGCGCTCTCAGTTCTCCCACAAGGGAAAAGCTGGAAGAAGTTGCACAGACAATGAAGAGTCTTGGTGTGAACGTAGTAATCAGGTAAACCATGCTGGAAGTAAAAGAACTCGGACTCAAGCTCGAAGGTAAACAGATATTTGAAAATATTTCTTTCTCCGTAGGAAAGGGGGAGATTCTTGCCCTCTGCGGACCGAACGGAAGCGGTAAGAGCTGTCTTCTCAGAACGGTGAAAGGGCTTCTTAAGCAAAGCAACGGAACTGTTCTTGTGGACTCAAAGGAGCAGACCTGCCCGGAGCGTCTTCTGAGCACAGGTCTTGTCTTTCAGGATGCGGATGTGCAGACGGTTGGCGAAACCGTTGAGAAGGATATTGCTTTCGGACCACGCAACCTGCGCTGGACCGAGGAGAAGGTAAGACAGAGCACAGAGGATGTGATTGACCTACTGAACATGCAATCTTACAAAAAAAAGAGACCCCAGGTGCTTTCCGGCGGAGAAAAACGCTGCCTTGCAATTGCTGGAGTCCTGGCCATGCATCCGGGAATTGTCATGATGGACGAGGTTTTCTCAAATCTTGACTACCCGTCCGTGCAGATGGTCCTGAAGGCTGTTCTGAAGCTGAAGGAAGAGGGAATAGCCGTTGTGATTGTCTCACACGATACCGAACGTTTTCTTGCCCATGCGGACAAGGTTCTTGTCATGGACGGTGGAAAGGCTGTCTATTTCGGGGAACCTGAATCCTCTCTTGAAGTTCTGAAAAAACACAGCGTCCATGTTTCAGATATTCCGTTGGAGAAGATGACATGGCTGTAGGCAGAATCTTTCACTACAGGGAACGTGAAAGCATATTCACAGCTCTGAGCCCTCTGTTCAAGCTGCTTGTTTTACTGCTTTTCTGCGTTGCAGCTTCGTTTGACGACCCTGTTTCAGTTTACGGATGTCTGCTGCTTGCAACTGTGCTTTGGATCTGCAGTGGTATCCCTTTTTCAATGCTCTACAAAAACGGACTTTTCTTTCTTTTCCTTGCCGTTGTGATTTCCGTTACATCGTCGCTTCAGAAGGGTGCCTCTTTTCTGAGTATTGTCATGGCCTCTTTGATCTTCATGGACTGTACAGCTCCGACCGACCTGGCCTATTCACTGGGAAACGGAAGGTTCGGTGCGGTTGTAGGGCTTACGCTTGCCATGATCCCGGGAATAGTTGACTGCATTGCAACAACAATCCAGGCCAGAAAGGCCAGGGGAGAGAGGCTTTTAAGTCACCCCGTCAAAGCTCTGACGGGTATCAGCATCGGGGTTGTTTCAAAACTGCTGGATCTGGCAGACAACTATTCGGACGCCCTGGTGTCGCGCGCCTTTAATTCGTAATTGCTCTGTCTGCCTTTTCTCTCAGGGCAACACCTACGCCTGCTGCAACAGCAACCTTTATAACATCTCCGGGAAGGAAGGGAACAAAGCCTGACATAATGGTTGTCATCCAGTTCAGGTTAAGTGTGTGTTTGAGCCAGAGAAGGCCCGGAATGTAGATTATTATCGAGGCAATTGTACAGCCTACAATATAAGACCAGACACTTTTTCTCTTTTTGAATATGGCAAGGAATGCAACTGCGGGAATCATTCCCACAAGATAGCCGCCTGTTGGCCCTGTAATTGCCGCAAGTCCGCTGCCGCCTGAGAACACAGGCAGGCCTATCGTTCCCAGAAACAGGTAGATAAGCACCGCAGGAAGGGACATTTTAAGCGGCAGAAGAATACCGCATACAAGGACAAAAAGGGTCTGGAGTGTAATTGGAACAGGGGGAATGGGAATTCTGATGAATGCCCCTGCCGCAATGAGGGCCGTGAAGAGGGAAACAATTACTATCCTTTTTACGCGAGACCTGTCCATAATGACCTAGTATTGGCTTGTATTTGGGATTATAATCTATACAGTTACGTAAGTTCAACGGAGGCTCAGAATGAACAAATATTCAGGAACACAGACAGAGAAGAATCTTCAGGCTGCATTTGCAGGCGAATCACAGGCAAGAAACAAGTATACATACTTTGCATCAAAGGCCAAGAAGGAAGGACTTGAGCAGATTGCTGCAATCTTCCTTGAAACAGCAGAGAACGAGAAAGAGCACGCAAAGATGTGGTTCAAGGAACTTGAGGGAATCGGAGACACAGCAGAGAACCTCAAAGCCGCTGCAGACGGAGAGAACTTCGAATGGACAGATATGTATGAAGATTTTGCAAAGACTGCAGAAGCAGAGGGCTTCAAAGCTCTTGCTTTCAAGTTCCGCGCAGTTGGAGCAATTGAAAAGCATCACGAGGAGCGCTACAGAGCTCTTCTTGAGAACGTTGAGACAGCAAAGGTCTTTGAGAAGTCCGAAGTCAAGGTATGGAAGTGCAGAAACTGCGGCCATATCTGCGTAGGAACAAAGGCTCCTGAAGTCTGCCCGGTATGTGCACATCCCCAGGCTTACTTCGAAGTAAACGCAGAGAACTACTGAGCTTATTGAAACAGGCTATGAAACAAAGTAGGATACAATCCGTCGGAAGACGGGTTGTATCTTATTTTTTGGCGGAAGAGCAATGATAATTGATCAGAACAACGTAGGCATCCACGATTTCACTCCATATACCTATAACACATACGGAAAGTACACATGCACTCCCAGATGGTTCTTTGAGGCCTGTCAGGAAATTGCAGCCATCCATGCTGCCATGAGGGGTATGGCCGTTCCCGATCTTCTTAAGGAGGGCAAAACCTGGGTCATCACACGCGAAAGACTGAACATTAAGCGCTACCCCGTCTGGGGCGATACGGTCCGCATGATGACGGGTGTTCCAGAGGCAAAAAGCTACTTTGCCCCAAGGTCGATGATTGCCCTTGATAAAGACGGAAACGAATTCTTCCGCGCAAGCACCATGTGGGCCATTGTGGACTACAACACCCGCATGCCGGTAAGAGTAGGTGACTACTACGAGAAGATGGGCTTTGCAAAGAATGCGGACTTTGTGGACCAGACTCTCAGACGCGAGCCCAAGATTGATACAGAACGCCTTCTGTCAAAAGAACCGGTGAGTGTCTTCACTCCCCAGATCTTTTTCTACGACTGCGACATCAACAATCACATAAACAACATAGTCTATCTGGACTGGCTCTTGAGAACAGTTCCCGTTTCATACATGAAGGACCACAGGCCTTCAATAATAGACATAATGTGGATCCACGAGGTCCATGTTGAAGATTCTGTGGAAGTTCAGATGTACGAGATAGAGAAGGACTACTTCGGTTTTATAATCCGCAGAAATAGTGATAACAGCATTGTCTGTTCCGCAGAGATCAGGTTTTATGGAGAAAAAGCTTAACAAGTACTTCGGAAACAAAGCTTTCTACTCAATGGTGCTGACCATACTGGTTCCCATAGTAATCCAGAACGGTTTCACAAACTTTGTGAACATGCTGGACAACGTTATGGTGGGCCGTCTGGGCACGGAGGAGATTGCCGGAGTTTCCATAGTCAACCAGTTGCTTTTTGTCTACAACCTCTGCGTTTTCGGAATTATGTCCGGAGCAGGAATCTTCACAGCCCAGTTTGTCGGTGGCGGAAACATTGACGGGGTGCGAAACACCTTCCGTTTCAAGCTGGTTTCCGGCCTTGTGTTAAGCGCAACCGTTCTCTCCGTTCTGTTTCTCAGAGGATCAAAACTCATTGGACTGTACCTCACAGGAACATCCGACGGCGGAGACATTGCCAAGACTATGGACTTTGCGCTTCAGTACCTTCACATAATGGCAATAGGGCTGCCGTTCTTCCTTATGGTCCAGTGCTATGCAAGCACCCTTAGGGAAAACGGTGAAACCGCTGTTCCCATGAAGGCCGGCATTGTTGCCGTTCTTGTAAACTTTGTCTTCAACTGGCTTCTCATATTCGGAAAACTCGGCCTGCCGCGCCTCGGGGTAAGGGGAGCTGCACTGGCAACGGTTTTATCAAGAGTAGTGGAGCTTGCAATAATTGCAACCTGGACCCACACCCATCTTGAAGTTATGCCGTTTGCCCAGGGTGTCTACAAGACCCTCCGCATTCCCCATGGTCTCATGAAGAAGATTATGACCAAAGGTTCGCCCCTGTTCATGAATGAGCTTTTCTGGTCTGTCGGAATGGCCCTCCTGAACCAGTGCTATTCGACAAGAGGTCTTAATACGGTTGCCGGTTTCAACATCGGTTCCACAATGAACAACCTATGTACCGTTGTTCTTTACGCGAACGGGGCTGCCATAGGAATTGTTGTAGGCCGTCTGTTAGGTGCAGAACGCTACGAAGAAGCCTACGATACCGACAGGAAGATGATTGTCTTCTCAGCTCTTCTGAGCTTTGCACTGGCCTTTGTGTTCTTTGGAATAAGCGGACTGTTCCCTCAGCTGTACAACACAACTGCAGAAGCAAGACTGATTGCCACCCAGGTGATTATCATCCAGGCCATGTTCCTTCCCATGGCTGCAATACGAAATGCCTGTTACTACACCTTGCGCTCAGGCGGCAGAACGATAATCACATTCTGCTTTGACAGCGGCTTTGTCTGGTTCATAAATGTTCCCATTGCCATGATTCTGAGCCGCTTCACCGACGTAGGGGCAACAACCATCTTCTTCTTTATCCAGCTGGGCGATCTTTTCAAGGCTGCATTAGGCCTGTACCTTGTCCACAGAAAGCTCTGGCTGCGCAAATTCGCCCGCTGACCTGCCGTCATTTGCCGTCATTTGCCGTCATTTGCCGTCACTGCCGTCATTGCCGTCACTACCGTCAAAAACCACACCGAGAACAGGCTCACTTAATTGAGTAAAACGGCTATTTTTGTTATAAAATAAGCATGAAGAAAACACTTTTTTCCGTTTTTGTTTTGTTAACGGTTCTTCTGCTTACATCCTGTAGCGGAACGGCAAAAATCAATACAGAAGTAACAGATTCTGAGCTCGGCCTCAAGGCCTGGGTTGAGGAAGGTTCTTACCTCTACATAGAGGCCAAGGGCAACCCCACAACAGGTTACGAATGGAAGGCTTTGCTTGATAACGAAGACGTTGTCGAGTGCGTTGTAACCGAGTACCAGGTGGATAAGTCTGAGTACGAAATGGTCGGAGTCGGCGGAGTCTATACCTTTGTATATCAGGCAAAGAGTGCAGGAAGCACCCGTATTGTTTTGTCCTATGCAAGATCATGGGAAGTCAGTGCCGCAAAGACCGCAGTCTTTGACGTTACAGTTGATGCAAATAACAACGTCAGCTTCACCATGACAGGAGAAAGCAAATGAGGTTAAAGAAGACCCTTATCACCACAGAGCAGATTCAGCAGCGTGTTAAAGAACTTGCAGATCAGCTGAACAGGGATTATGCAGACATAAAGGAACCTCTGGTTCTTGTCGGAATTCTCAAGGGATCTTTCATATTCCTTGCAGATTTGTGCAGGTATCTTACAATTCCCCACGTTGTGGACTTCATGGCAGTTTCAAGCTACAGCCACTCATCCGATGCAACAAAGGCAAGCGGCAACGTCAGAATCATTATGGACTGCCGTGAAAACCAGCAGGACAGGGATGTCCTGATTGTTGAGGATATTCTGGATTCCGGACACACACTTGATTACCTTATCAAGAACTTCAAATCCAGATACACAAAATCTGTTAAAACAGTTGTCCTTGTGCGCAAGGAAACAAAACTCACATATCCGGTTTCAATAGACTATCTTGGCTTTGAGATTCCGAATGTATGGGTTGTCGGATACGGACTGGACTATGCAGAGAAGTACAGAACGCTTCCCTACATTGCAGAATTGGGAGAGTAAAAATGAGCGGAAGAATGATCGGTACGGCATCGTACGGAGTCAGGTGTCCTGTTATCAGGGAAGGTGACAACCTCTGTGAGATTGTTACAAAGAGTGTCCTGGAAGCAGCAGAGTGGGGAAAACTCACCATTCATGACAAGGATGTCATCGCTGTGACAGAGTCCGTTGTAGCACGTTCACAGGGAAACTATGCCAGCGTGGACGACATTGCTGCAGACGTAAAGGCAAAGACAGGCGGAGAAACAGTGGGAGTAATTTTCCCCATTCTTTCAAGAAACCGTTTTGCCATCTGCCTTAGGGGAATTGCAAAGGGAGTAAAAAAGGTTGTCCTCATGCTCAGCTATCCTTCAGACGAGGTTGGAAACTCAATCCTCGATGTTGAGAAGCTGTATGAGACAGGAATCAATCCGTACACAGATGTTCTTTCTCTTGAGGAATACAGAAAGGCTTTTGGAGTTTACAAGCACCGTTTCACAGGCGTTGACTATGTTGAATACTATTCAGCCCTGATCAAAGAAAGCGGAGCAGAGTGCGAAGTCGTTTTTGCAAACGACGCACGCAGCATCCTCAAGTACACAGACACCGTAATTGCCTGTGATATCCACACACGTTTCAGAACAAAGGAAGTCTTGAAGAAGGCCGGTGCAAAGGTTGTTCTCGGAATGGACGACATCCTCAATGCTCCTGTAAAGGGAAGCGGATACAACGAAAAGTACGGTCTTCTCGGTTCAAACAAGGCAAGAGAAGATACAGTCAAACTGTTCCCCAGGGACTGTCAGGGTCTGGTTGAAGACATTCAGAAGGCAATGTTTGAGGCAACAGGAAAGACAGTTGAGGTCATGGTCTACGGAGACGGAGCCTTCAAGGATCCCGTTGGAAAGATCTGGGAGTTGGCAGACCCCGTAGTTTCACCCGCATACACAGCAGGTCTCAACGGAACACCAAACGAGCTTAAGCTTAAGTATCTTGCAGACAACGATTATCAGAACCTGAGCGGAGACGAGCTTAAAGAGGCCATTGAAAACAGCATCAGGGCAAAGGAGAGCGACCTTGTAGGCAACATGGCCAGCGAGGGAACAACTCCCAGACAGCTTACAGACCTGCTCGGATCACTGAGTGACCTCACAAGCGGAAGCGGAGACAAGGGAACACCTGTAATTCTGATTCAGGGATACTTTGATAACTATACCAGCAACTGAGGCTCTGTTGCCCTGATCAGATTCATGGCAAGAATGTCTGTCGGATCTATCAGGGAGGGGTCAGGCTCCGGAAATACCAGCGGAAGCTCGGTGCATCCAAGGATGACGGCGCTGCAGCCCATTTCTTTAAGTTGCTTAACAGCATTTTTTACAACATCGGACGCCCTTGCGCTTACGCGGGGCGTCGATTTTATTCCGTACTCAGGGTCGTAGATTGCCCTGTGTACTTCTTCACATGCTTCATCCGGCGGAATAACCAGTTCAAGATCCGGATAATTGTCAAAGTACTGTTTGTAGATTCCGGTTCTGATGGTCCCCAGTGTTGCAAGAAGACCGATTCTTGATTTTCCGAACCTTTTGTTAATCTCTTTGCATGTGCTGTCAATCATGTTTACAAAGACAACACCTTCGGGAACTGAAACATTCTTGAGAATGAGGGGAGAGTGAGCCGTATTGCAGGCAATTCCCACTGCATCTGCTCCGCAGAGTGCAAGCTTGCGTATGCACTCGGTAATGCCCGGAGCAGGGTCTGCACCTCCGGAAAGAAGAAAGCCTGTACGGTCCGGAATTATCGAAGGACAGGATGTAAGATAAAGGTTTATGTGTTCCTGGTCCTTATGGGCATTTGTGTGTCTGAACACCTTGTTTGCCAGATCAGTTCCGGCAGTAGGTCCTACTCCTCCGACAATTCCGATTGCTTTCATTCTTCGTACTCCTTGACGGGCTGCTGCATTGCCCAGTTGAACAGCTTTTCACGGCCGCCCTGGGTCTGACTGATTGTGTATGTTTTTCCCTGCGCAGTGAATGTGACACTGGAGAGGATGAATTTCCTGGTGAATTTCCAGTCGGTGACGACGCCTCTGCTTACAACAACAATGTTTGTATCAACAAGAGGGCCTGCTCCGACAATAAGGATTCTTGCATCGGTCACGGCAAGGAGTTTTCTTGTTCCCTGGTAAACGCCGGTGAGGATGCAGTTGATTTTCTCATCATAGGGAACCATGGCCGCAAGGGCCTTCAGTTCAAGTCTGTGATAGTATTCGCTGTAAATTCCAAGCTCTCTGAGCCTGTCTTCCAAATATTTCTTGTCCATATGTAAAAAAGATAAAAAAAGAACGGAAAGCGGGAAACCCCGCCTTCCGTCTAAACTCCTATGCGGAGATTATTTCTTGAGAAGGACAGAATCCTTTGCCAGGAAGCCCATTCTCTTTGCAATACATGTTGTACATGTAAGGTCGCCTGTGACGTTGAGAGCTGTTCTTCCCATGTCCAGGATAGCATCGATACCGAGGATCATTGCGTAAGCACCAGCAAGTACTGTGCCTTCTGCGATCGGGAGTCCGATACCCTGCATGACCATTGCGAGCATGATTGCACCTGCTCCGGGAACACCAGCTGTTCCGATTGAAGCGAGTGTTGCAAGGAGAGTGATCATTCCCATTTCACCCATTGTCAGGCCTCTGCCGAAACATGACATAACAAGGAAGAATGCACAGACACCCTGATAGATTGCTGTACCGTCCATGTTGATTGTTGCACCGAGGGGGAGAGAGAAAGCATAAACTTCCTTGTCTACGCCAAGGTTCTCTGCTGCTGTCATTGTTGTGGGCAGTGTTCCGTTTGAAGAACGTGTTACGAAAGCTGTGATGAACGGAGTTCTGGCTTCCTTGAAGAAGGGGAGAACCCTTACGCCGTAGATCTTGAGAAGTCCGCCGTAAATGAGGACAACGTGGATGATGTAACCGAGGAAACATGCGATTGTTACTGTTACCAGTGCGCCTGCAACCTTCGCGCCGTTCTTTGCGAATACTTCAGCGATAAGGACTGCAACACCGATAGGTGCATACTGCATGATGCCTCTTACGACCATCATCATGACTTCTGTCAGACAGTCGAAAATCTGGTATGTTGTGTGTGCTGCTGCAGCAATTCTCTCGTTCTTGGAAATCTTGAGGAAGGAGAGGCAGAGTCCGAATACCAGTGAGAAGAAGATGACCTGAAGAACAGTCTCGTTGACAAGAGAAGTAAGAACACTTGTCGGGATGATGTTGGAGATGACTGACCAGGGATCTGCTGAACCTGTCTTACCTGCTGCGCCTGCTGCAAGAGCTTCAACTGAAGCAAGAGCTGCGTGGGGCTGGAAGATGTTTGCCATCAGAAGACCGATGATTACGCCACATGCTGATGTAAGCAGGTAGATGACAACAACTCTGATACCGATCTTTCCGACGTTTGCCGGAGAAACGGAAGAGGCACCAACTACGAGTGAACCTACTATCATGGGGATGATGATCATCTTCAGAAGACGTGTGAAGATTGTACCGAACATGCTGATCCATGCCGGGAGTGCTGTAACGCCGGAAGCTGCAAGGATAATACCACAGATAGCACCGACTACCAGGCCGATAAGAATCTTGTAAAGTACGTTGAATTCCAGATAGGCCTTAAAAATTCCTTTCTTTTTCTCCATTGAGAAACCTCCATTTTGTTTCTAGGGTCAAGGCCTCCCGGCACAAGCCCGTCAGAAACCTCTTGTTGTATTACGCAAATATTTTACAACATGTTTTTTCAGTTGTGTAGGTTTAATTATTATGTTAGATTCGCTGTTGTGAAAACGCAGGATATCATCAGTTATTTCGATTCAAAGGCCGAATCATGGGACAGCATGCCCCATGACCCTCTGCTGGTAAACAGAATCCTTGACATGGCCTTGAATCAGAACTCAAAACGCGTACTGGATGTTGCCTGCGGAACGGGCGTTCTTTTTCCGTTCTTCCTCGAACGTGGAATTGAAGACATAACCGCAATAGATTTCTCAAACGGCATGCTTGCTGTTGCCCGCCGCAAATTCAATGGTGAAAAACATATAAACCTTATATGTTCCGATGCGACAACTTACTGCTTTGACGGAATGTTTGACAGCATAATTGTCTACAACGCATTTCCACACTTTCAGGATCCTCAGGCCCTTCTTTCCAACCTTGTTTCCCACCTTGAGAGAGGAGGCCTGCTGACAATAGCCCACAGTGCCGGAAGAGACGAGCTGAACCGTTTTCATAAGGAGCATTCCTGTCCTGTTTCCCTTGCACTTCCTGCGGCTGAAGATGTTGCTCTTATGATGGGAAAGCACCTGTCAATTAAGCATGTTGTCAGTGAAGAACACCTCTACCTGGTGAGCGGAGAAAAGTCATAAGTTTTGCTTATTTTATATCGCAAGTCATAAAAATACTTTTGGTAAATATCAGTAAATTCTAAACTTACGCCAAAAAGCAGATATAAATTTTTATTATGGCTCATTGAAATATATAATTTGATTTCGCTTCGGAAGTGAAATTACCATTCTCTCATATGGACATTGCGAAGAGAGATCTGTTTGAAAATACTCCTATTTTTGACGCGGTCATGAAACTGGCCGTGCCCACTGTCATGGGCCAGATTATCCTTGTTGTCTACAATATGGCGGACACCTTCTTCATAGGGCTGACTGACAATACTGCAAAGATTACTGCAGTAACCATCTGTATGCCCGCCTTCATGTTTCTCAGTGCCGTTGCAAACCTCTTCGGAGTAGGCGGTTCAAGCGTAATAGCCCGGGCACTTGGAAAGGAGAATACGGACCGCGCAAGATACACAAGCGCATTTTCGTTCTGGGGGTGCATGCTTTCCACGGTTTTCTACAGCCTGTCTGTATTTCTGTTCATGCACCCGTTCCTCAACTTCCTCGGCGGACGGAATGAAAGTGTTCACAACTTTGCCGGGCAGTATCTGCTGATAACAGTTGTTGCAGGAGGTGTTTTCACTTCCATGAACAATCTCATGTCCCATCTTGTACGTTCTGAAGGAAAATCTCTTCATGCATCCATAGGAGTGTCTCTTGGCGGAGTTCTCAATATTGCACTGGATCCTCTGTTCATGTTTGTCATTCTGCCCGAAGGAAGTGAGGTAGTAGGAGCTGCTTTGGCCACTGCTGTTTCCAATGTCATTTCATGTGTTTACTTCCTTTACTACATTACGGGTTCCCAGAAAAAGAAGAAAACCATCGTCAGCTTCAGGTTGACAAAGCACAGTTTTGAATGGGAGATTCCGTCAAAAGTTCTGGGCGCCGGACTGCCTGCCGCGGTTATGACATTTGCAGAGAACATTTCTTATGCAATCCTGGACAACCTTCTGTCTTCATACGGATTGGCCGTTCAGGCAGGGGTGGGCGTTGCCAAGAAGGTGAACATGCTTTCCCACTCAATTGTAAGGGGAATCACGCAGGGCGCTCTTCCGTTGCTGGGTTACAACTACTCAGCCGGAAAGAGGCTCAAAACAAAGCAGACTATCCGGGTGGTTGCCCTTTTTGCAGTGACTTGCGGCCTGATCTGCATGGCCCTGATGTTCATCTTTGCAAGACCCCTTGTAGGTTTGTTCCTTGACGCATCTGCAGGAGAGGATACGCGGGCAGCTCTTGATTACGGAATAAAGTTCCTCCGCATCTTCTGTCTTGGTGGCCCTTTCTCTGCTCTTGCTTATACAATTATTTCCTTCTTCCAGGCCGTGGGACACGGAGGCAGTTCTCTTATTCTTGCCCTGCTGAGGAAGGGGATTCTGGATATTCCGCTCATGTTTGTTCTGCGTGCCGTAGTACAAAGCCCCATGTGTGGAATAGTATCGGCAACACCTGTTGCTGATATAATATGTTGTGTAGTGTCTGTAATCTTGCTCTTATCCTTTATCGGAAAGCACCTTAAGAAGGATAAGAGACGCAAGAGGTTCAACCCTGAGACAAAGCAGTATGAGTATGCAGACCAGTAACGGAGGACAGTGTGGCACTTGTTGACCAGAGAGTTATAACAGTTCTCAAGATTGAAGAAACAGGCAGCTTTACAAAGGCTTCAAACGCTCTTTGTCTGACTCAGCCGGCTGTAAGCCAACACGTAAAAAGCCTTGAAGAAGAGCTTGGAATAAAGATTTTCGACAGAAACCAGAAAAACACCAGGCCAACCAGAGAAGGGGAGATTGCAATCAAATTCTTCCGCCGCCTTCTGTCCATATCCGACAACATGGTTCAGGCTCTCAATGAAGAAAAGGCCAAGATCTCTTCGCTGACCATAGGAATTACCCACACGGTTGAGAGCACGGCGGTTATGGAGGTCCTGGCAGACTATGCCCTTATTCAGCGCGACATGTCTGTGAAGGTTGTTTCCGACACCTCTGAAAAGCTGTACAGGAAGCTCAGAAACGATGAAATTGACTTCATCATAATGGAAGGCCGCATGGAGGGCAGGGACCTTGTGCATACAACAATGGGAACGGACTCAATAGTTCTTATAACCGCTCCGCAGCACAGACTTGCCTCCGGCGATATGGTCACTCTTGAAGAATTGAAGAAGGAAAATCTGATTCTCAGGCGTCCCAATTCAAACACGCGTCAGATTTTTGAACAGTTTCTCAGAGAGAGAAACCAGGGTATTGAAAAATTCAATGTGATTATGGAAGTTGACAATGTTGCTTCCATAAAAGACCTGGTCAGAAGAGGCTACGGAGTATCTGTTTTATCAAAAAGTGCATGTGCAGACGAGTTGTCAAAAGGCAAATTATTAGTAAAACAGGTTAAGGATCTGAGCATAACAAGAGAGATCAACATTGTCACAATGCCGGACTTTGACCATCCGGAAGTAATAGAAGCACTTGCAGAAAAATGGAAAAACAGTAACCAAAAGGCTCTTTATTTGTTATAATAGTAACGAAACGAACCAAAAAAGGAGTAAACATCATGAAGAAAGTACTCGCCGTTATGGCATTAATTTCAGTCGTGTTATTCGGTGTTTTCGCAGAGTCAACAGTTACAGTCGGAGCCGGAGCTATGGGTGTCTTCAAAGACGGCGTCTATGGTATCGGACCTGCAGTAAAGCTGTTTACAAAGAGTGGAAACACATTCAATGACCTTTCAGCTGAATCCCCCATGTGGATAAGGAATATTAAGAACTTCGATGACGTAACAAGTTTCATTACAAACTTTGATATCGACGATTCAGACCTCAAGTTCCTTCAGCTGATCAAAGCAAGTGAGACATTCGGTCTTGCTCTCAACTTCCTCGGACAGGATGGTGGAGCTCTTGCTCTTACACTTGGAGTAGGTGGAAACGTATCAATGGATGGTATCTTCCAGGATGCAGACAACCGCCTCATGCAGTTTAAAGCAGGTGCAGGTGCAGAGCTTTACCTTGGAATCAACATTGTAAAACCGCTTTCAATTGTTGTTTCTGTTTCTGCAAACTATCCTCTGTTCGGACTTACAGTTGTTAAGAACCACGGTGAAACAACTACAAAGAGCTACACAATCGAAAACTCTGAGATTGTTGCAGCTGCACATGTTGGCGTAGGTCTCTGCTTCTGATAGAGATATAAGCAGTTTTTCAGGGTGTTCAGATTTGTCTGAACACCCCTTTTTTTACTTGACAGCTCTGCATCTGCATAGGTAGTCTGATATAAATCATGAAAAAAGTAATAATTACGTTATTTATATTACTGTCTCTCATGGTTCTCGTCTCATGTGATGGCGAAGCTCAAGAACCGACTGTAGACGAGGACATTTATGTTCCTCTCACTCTTGAGTTCCCGGACGATGGGCAGATGACAGGGACCGCAACTATCACTTTTACAAGCGAAGCGCCCGTTGAACTGTTCTATCTGAGGAGCGGTTACGACAAGCAGTCAAAGCCCGTGGAAAACATGAAAATCACAGGCATCAAAGCCGGAGATATAATACGTATTTACGCAAACCGCACAACCCAGGACGAACTTAATATCCAATGCAGTGAAAAATGCTTTGTCTACGGCAATGTAATGAGCCTGATTCAACGTGATGGTTTCTGGGAACTGACAGAAGTGTATAAAAATGCATTCAAAAAACTGTTCTACGGTAACGAGAACATTAAGGAACACTATAGTAAAGTTCTTGTTCTTCCGGCTACCACGTTGGCTGAGGGTTGTTATTATCAAATGTTCGCCGGCTGTGATGGCCTGAATAACCTGTCAATTAGTTTGAAGATTTACGCAGACAAAATGGCGGTAAGTAGTTGCTGTTTGATGTTTCATAACTGTAAAAGTCTTAAGTATCCTCCGAAACTTCCGGCAACAACAATGGCAAATAATTGTTACCAAGAAATGTTCGAAGGGTGTTCAATGCTGATAGCTGTTCCTGATCTTCCTGCTACCACTCTGGCAGATGAATGTTATCTGGCAATGTTCTGTTTTTGTACACGTCTGGTTAATGCATCGATAAAACTTCCTGCAAATACGACATGTAATCGTTGTTATGGCTCAATGTTCTATAATTGTGACAGTTTGGTTAATGGACCACTTATTCTTGCAGAGTCATTAGCCGATTATTGTTGTGATTCTATGTTTGGTGTTAGTGATGGTCACTCGTCAAAACTCAGAAGTTTAACCTGTCTTGCTACCAATTTTGGGGTTAATCCCACACAAAGTTGGGTAGTGGCAACTACTGCTGAGAGTGGGACATTATATGTTCCTGAATCAATGATTAACCATTGGCCTAAAAGTATTAGCGGAGTTCCTTCAAACTGGACTGTTGAGGAGTATATAGAGTGATTATGAAAAAGAAGTTAATAGTTGCAATTGCACTCATTATAACTCTTTTTGGTTTTATCAGTTGTGAACATAACCACCACGATGAATACGATCCCAAAGCAACTCCGCTTACGTTTCATTTCTACGGAATGGGCGGGAAAGTGGTGTTTGAAAATGCACCTGCTTCATTGAAGTACTCAATCAACGGTGGCAGAAAGCATGTGTTGGGACAGGGTAATAATACCATTGAAGTGGGTGATGATCAGACAGTCAGTCTTTATCTTTCCCGCCCGAAGGGAGATGGAGTAAAGCCTTTAAGAATCAACTGTACCGGTTCAAACTGCTATGTCTATGGCAATGTAATGAGTTTGTACATTGAAGATGGCTTTGAAAAAAGGAATTTTGTCTATGATTTTGCCTTTTTGGAGCTTTTCCTCAATAACGAGAACATAGATATTCATCCTGAATATGAACTGTATCTTCCGGCAACAACATTGGCAAATTTCTGCTATGCTGATATGTTCCATGGCTGTTCGAATCTTACCAGGGCACCGGAACTTCCTGCGACTACATTGGAACCTTCATGTTACGCAAACATGTTCCTGGGTTGTAAGAAACTTGCTGCAGTTCCGGATATTCCTGCCACGGAATTGGCACCATCGTGTTGCTATAATATGTTCAGTGAATGTGAGTCTCTGAAAACGGCTGCCGATCTGGTTCTTAAAGCTACAAATCTGCCAATGTATTGTTATTTGGGAATGTTCAGCGGTTGTACAAATCTTGCTCATCCTCCCAAGATTCTTGCAGAGAAAGTAGGTGGCGCCAGTTGTCAGTACATGTTTTCCAGATGTGCCAATCTTGAAGAAGCTCCGGAACTTAATGCTATGACTTTAGGCGTACAGTGTTATGGCACGATGTTCTCAGGGTGTAAAAAACTTAAAAAAGCACCGAAACTGCCGGCAACAAAGTTGGCCGAATTATGTTATGAGAGTATGTTCTCTACGTGCGATTACCTAACTGAAGCCCCGGATCTTCCCGCCGAGGTGCTGGAAAAAAGTTGTTATACGAGAATGTTTGAATGGTGTGAAAGACTTGAAAAAGCTCCTGCCATAGCTGCAACAACAGTTGCCGAATCATCTTGTGAAAAAATGTTCACCCATTGTCACAACCTTAAGGAAAGCCCCGTTCTTCATGCACAGAACCTGGTATCCAACTGTTATGCGAAAATGTTCAATGAATGTAGAGTGCTTGAAAAGATAACATGTCTTGCAACCACCAAGGCAAGCTCTTCTACAACTAATTGGGTAGAAGGTGTTGATAACAACAGTGGAAAACTTGTTGTTCCTGCATCAGGAATGGAATTTACTTGGGAATCAGGCAACAGCGGACTTCGTGATGGTTGGACTATAGAAACCTACAACCCATAAGCTGACGCGTTTTCACCGTTCTCACCGTTTTCATCGTTGAAGTAGGGGACTCGCCTTCGCTTCGAGTCCCCACCTGTTCCCCATAACCAAAAAAACAAACCCAAGCTTAAAGACATCGTCATGTCTTCAGCCTGGGTCTTGTTTTTTGCTTGCGGGAAAGGGGACTCGAACCCCTACGCCTTCCGGTACCAGATCCTAAGTCTGGCGTGTATACCAATTTCACCACTCCCGCGCAAGACTGATTATTTCAGAATTACGCGGTTTGGGCAACTTATAGAACCTTTTTCAGGAAGTCTTTGAGTCTGGGACTCTGCGGATTGCCGAAAATCTGCTGGGGAGAGCCTTCCTCAACAATTTTTCCACCGTCCATGAAGATGATGCGTTTTCCAACTTCGCGTGCAAAGCCCATTTCATGGGTGACAATTACCATTGTCATGCCTGTGCTTGCAAGTTCGGCCATAACCTGAAGAACTTCACCTACCATTTCGGGGTCGAGTGCGGAAGTGGGCTCGTCAAAAAGCATTACCTGCGGCTCCATCATAAGAGCGCGGACTATGGCAACGCGCTGTTTCTGACCACCTGAGAGCTGGATGGGGTAGGCATCTGCCCTGTCTCCGAGACCAACACGCTTGAGAAGGGTTTTTGCCTTCTTTTCAGCTTCTTCCTTGTTCATCTTCTTGACCTTGATCGGAGCAAGAGTCATGTTGTCCAGAACGGTCATGTGGGGGAAAAGGTTGAAATGCTGGAAAACCATGCCCATTCTGCGTCTGTGCTCATCTATGTTGAGCTTGACCTTCTTTCCTTCACTGTTCACGTAGGTCTTCTTGGTGATATCAACACCGTTGAAGACAACACTGCCGGAAGTAGGCTGCTCAAGAAGATTCAGACACCTGAGGAAGGTTGACTTTCCGCTTCCGGAAGGTCCGATAATAACTACAACATCGCCCTTTTCAATAGTGTTGGAAACACCGTCCAGGGCCTTGAGAGAACCATCTTTGTAGTATTTGCAAAGGTCTGTGACCTTGATAAGTTCAGCGTTTGTCGCCACGGCTCATCCTCCTTTCAAAGAAAGCAATGATTTTGCTTGTGGGGAACGTAAGACAGAAGTAGACCAGAGTTGCTATGATAAGAGGCTCTGCAATTCTGTAGGTAGCTCCCTTTGTTGCGTTTACTGCGTACATAATCTCCTGAACGCCGATTGTATAGCAGATTGAAGATTCCTTGATGATTGTAACAAATTCGTTGGCAATTGCGGGAAGAATGTTCTTGATTGCCTGGGGAAGAATTATGTTCTTCATTGTCTGAGCACCAGTAAGGCCCAGGGATCTTGAAGCCTCGGTCTGGCCGTGGTCAATGGACTGGATACCTGCACGGATTATTTCAGACAGATAGGCGCCGCTGTTCATTGAAAGAGCTACAACACCGGGAAGGAAACGTTCAAAACGGATAAAGCCGAACAGTTTGAATGCCGGCAGTGTGACGTTTGCGAACAGAACGTAGTAGACGATAAAAAGCTGTACCAGCATAGGTGTTGCTCTGAAAACCTCAACATAGGCTGTTGCAATCCAGTCAAACGGTTTGACCTTTGACAGGCGCACAAGGGCGATTATCAGAGCAAGTATGAAGCCGAAAACAACTGTCAGGGCTGACAGCGACAGTGTGCATATCAGCCCTTCCTTGAATAATTGAATGTATTGCCAGGTCTTGGCAAATCCTGCGGATGAAAACATATCTTCAGGCCTTAGTTAAGAAGACCTTCAATGATCTCTCCTGAAGCAAGGATGCCTGCTTCTTCAACAAACTTACCCATGCTGCCATCAGCGATAGCTGCATCGATGGCCCTGTTGACTGCCTCTACCATTGCATCGTTGCCCTTTGCAATGAGAACAACGTTACCTTCTGCATCGAACGGAACAGAAAGAGCAAGCTCAATCTGGGGGTAGTTCTTCTTGTAGGACTCTGCAACAGCTGTCTCAATGTAAGCACCGTCAATCTTGCCTGCAATAAGCTCGGCAATGATGTCTGTTGCCTTTGTCAGCTGAAGGATGTCTGCATTGGGAGAGAACTCTTCTGCAAGACCAACCTGGATTGAACCTGTCTGTGCTGCAATTGTGTACTTTG
>Ga0265299_10000438_pt1 | contig 52243 bp, 38 predicted proteins | sample AusTroGonzalo_MG_4_FD_193485 | JGI IMG/M metagenome (GOLD analysis project Ga0265299, IMG submission 193485) | Bovine rumen microbial communities from tropical cattle in Woodstock, Queensland, Australia - Gonzalo_02 | ecosystem: Host-associated > Mammals > Digestive system > Stomach > Rumen ...
TGCAGATTATCCAGGCTGTAGAGCCCACCCTCATCTATGCGATGCCCAAGAAGGAACTGGAGGCTGTGGCTATGCGTAGTGTGAACATACAGATTCTCTATCGTAAGATTCTGGAGGAGTCGCTGATTATCAGTCAGCAGCGTGCCGATATGCTGCGCTTCGAGAGTGCGCAGGATCGCTACCAGAAGATGGTGAAGAGTTGCCCGCAGTTGGTGCTCCGTGCACCGCTGGTTTATATCGCCAGCTATCTGCAGATGACGCCCGAGACGCTGAGTCGCGTGCGTACAGCGGCCCTGATGAACTCATAAGACTTCTTATTACTTATAAGCCTTCTGATGAAGGAGATAATAGAATAAGAATGCGTGTCTCACCATTGAGACAACCACCATAAAAAAAGGCTCCATTTGGAGCCCTTTTTATTTGTATGAGGTTCTTCTTGATGAGATCATGAACCCTTTTTGTGATAGTCCCTTGCAATAACCTTTTATGCGTATAGATAACGCTTGATGCTCTTCTTGGGAGTCTTTTCGAATTCGTCCTCGTGAATCTCTACCTCCGAAATCTTCTCGTAGGCAGGAAGCATCTGGTTGAGCGTCTCGCGGTTCTGCTCCATGATGCCCTGGAGGTCTTCCTTGGTGAAGCCCATATTCTTGGCTTCGTCCAAGTCAGGATGTACCAATGCCACCAACTTATTGTCGCGCTGCACCACGATACTCTCGACAACCATTGTCAGCGAGTTCAGCTTATCCTCAATCTCCTCAGGATAGATGTTCTGTCCGTTGGGGCCCAGCAGCATGTTCTTCGAGCGTCCGTTGATAAACACGTTGCCCTCGGCATCCATCGTGCCCAGGTCGCCTGTGTGATACCATCCGTCCTTGTCGAGTGTGGCAGCAGTAGCCTCCTCGTTCTTATAGTAACCCAGCATCACGTTCAATCCGCGAGCCAGAATCTCGCCAGGGATGGTGGCAGGATCGGGTGAGTCAATCTTCACCTCCATATGTACCACAGCGTGTCCGCATGACTTAGGTTTGAAAGAATGCCAGTCGGAATAGCAGATGATGGGGGCACACTCAGTGGCACCATATCCCACGGTGTAGGGGAAGTTGATGCGATGCATGAACTGCTCTACCTCCTGATTGAAGGCAGCACCGCCGATGATAACCTCGTAGGCATTGTCGCCAAAGGCCTTGAGCACCTCTTTGCAAATCATGTCGCGCACCTTGGCTGAGATGATAGGCATCTGGAGAAGCAGGCGCATGCGGTTGTTCTGAATCTTGGGGAACACCTTCTTGCGGATAATCTTCTCGATGACCAGAGGCACGGCGATGATGATGCGAGGCTTCACCTCGGCAAAGGCCTGTGCGATGATGGCAGGTGATGGTGTGCGGTTCAGGTAGAACACGTGACAGCCATGCAGGAACTCGAAGAGAAATTCGAAAGCCATACCATACATGTGAGCCATAGGGAGGATAGAGATGATGTTGTCGCCCTTCTTGATGGTTGTGCCCAGCACGCTGCATGCGAAGTCGAAGTTAGACCACAGTGCGCGATAAGGAATCATCACACCCTTCGAGAATCCCGTTGTACCACTGGTATAGTTGATCAGCGCCAACTCATCAGGACTCTGCTCGATGTAGTAGTTGATGTGTTCCTGACGGAAGTATTTAGGGTACTTCTGTCCGTAGAGAGCGTTGAGGTTCTCGCGTGCATAGGTGAGCTTCTCCGAACGCGACACGAGGAGCGAGTAATCCGTGTTGCGGATGATGCCCTCCAGGTTTGGCATCGCGTTGGGGTCGATGATGCCAGCCACATAGTCGCCAGCAAAGAGAAGTTTGGCATCCGAGTGATTCACGATATTGTGAATTTGCTCGGGCATGAATTCGTGTAGGATGGGCACAGCGATGGCGCCGTATGTCAGCGTAGCGATGAAGGCCACAGCCCACTGACTGCTGTTGCGTCCGCAGAGTGCAATTTTATCGCCCTTCTGCACGCCAGAATTTTCGAAAAGGATATGTACCTTTTCAATTTTTCGAGCTACATCATGATATTGCAGCGTCTGACCCTTATAGTCAGTCAGAGCATCCATATCCCAGTTGGCAATGATGCTTTTCTGGATGAGTTCGTTAAAACTAGGTATTTTTTCCATATTCTTAGATTTGTTTATACGTGGTAAAGATAGCGCTTGATGCTTTTCTTCGGAGTCTTCTGGAACTCCTCATCGCGCAGGATAATCCGACTGATGCGACTGAAGTTTGGCAGCAATTCATTCAGGTTGTCGCGGTTCTGCTCCATCACAGCCTCCAACTCTTCAGGGCCGAAGGTGGCTGTCTCGTCCTGGTCGGGATAAACCAATGCCACCAGTTTGTCGCCGTCCTGCACCACCAGACTCTCACTGATCATAGGCATTGAGTTCAACTTATCCTCAATCTCCTCTGGATAAACGTTCTGTCCGTTGGCACCCAACAGCATGTTCTTGATGCGTCCGCGGATGAAGATATTCTTGTCGGCATCCATCGTGCCCAGGTCTCCGGTGTGATACCATCCGTCCTTGTCGAGCACCTGTTTGGTTGCCTCTTCGTTCTTATAGTAACCCAGCATCACGTTCATGCCGCGAGTGATAATCTCGCCAGGCACGTTCTGAGGATCATCGCTCACGATGCGCACCTCCATATTGTCCACAGGACATCCGCACGAACTGGGCGCAAACTCCTTATGGTCGCGATAACTGATGAGGGGAGCACATTCTGTGGCACCATAGCCCACAGTGACGGGGAAGTTGATGCTCAGCAGGAACTCCTCGACCTCTTTAGACAGAGGCGCGCCACCCACGATAATCTCGTAGGCACGTCCGCCGAAGGCTTCGTATACCTGCTGACATATTTTCGATTTTACCTTCTGCGACACGATAGGCATGGCCAGCAAGAGTTTCATCTTGTTGGTCTGTATGATGGGGAATACCTTCTTGCGGATAATCTTCTCGATGATAAGGGGCACCGATACCACCAGCGTGGGACGGATGTCCGTGAAAGCCTTGGCGATGAGGGTGGGTGATGGCAGACGGTTGAGGAAGAATAGGTGACAACCATTGCAGAATCCGAAGAGGAATTCCACAGCCATACCATACATGTGAGCCATAGGCAGAATGTCGAGCAAGGGGTCGCCTGGCTTCACGTGCTTCGATAGGCGGTCGATGACGAACGACACGTTGCTCCAAATGGTGCGATAGGGCAGCATGACGCCCTTCGAGAATCCCGTTGTTCCACTGGTATAGTTGATGAGCGCCAATTCCTCGGGCTGGTCCTCGTGATAGTGGATATGCTCCTGACGGAAGTTCTTGGGATATTTCGAGCCGAACATCATATTCAAATGTTCGCGCGCATACGTGAGTTTCTCTGAGCGCGACAACATTAGTGAGAAGTCGGGCATGAAGACGATGCCTTCCAGATGTGGCATCTGCTCTGGATCAATCTCTTTGGCTACGAAGTCGCCCACGAACAGGGCTTTTGCTTCCGAGTGGTTGACGATATTATGAATCTGCTCAGCATTGAATTCGTGAAGGATGGGCACAGCCACAGCACCATAGGTGAGGGTGGCGAGGAAGGTGACAGCCCAATGGGCGGAATTGCGTCCGCAAATGGCTATTTTGTCTCCCTTTTCGATACCGCAGTTCTCGAAGACAATATGCAGTTTTTCTATCTTTCTTGCCACATCATGAAACTGAAGCGTAGCACCTTGGTAATCAGTCAAGGCATCGGCATCCCAGTTTTTGATGATGGCGTCGTAAATGAGTTTATTAAAACTAGAACCAGTGGTCATTGCACAATTTTCAAAATTTTGTGCAAAGGTACATTGTTTTTTGCACAAAACAAAAAAAATCGTGCAGTATTTTAGTTGTTTTAATTAAAAATAGGAAAAATCGAAGAAGATACACCCGAAATTGATTATTCGTAGTGCATGGAGCGTGCGGGGTGGATGTGTGACACCAGATAGCTGGGAGCAACGAGCACAAAAACGCTGATGAGCAGCGTGGCGATGTTGATGAGTGCGATGAGCACCAGATTCAGCTCCATCGGCGCCTCGTTGACGTAGTAGGTCTGCGCGTCGAGTTTCACGAAACCCGTGTATTTTTGCAGCAGAACGATGCCCAATCCGAGGATGTTGCCCCAAAGCAATCCGCGCCCGATGATGAAGGCCGCAAACCACAGGAAGGTGTGGCGGATGGTGCTGTTTCGGGCGCCCAGCGCCTTGAGGATGCCAATCATCTGCGTGCGCTCCAGAATGATGATGAGGAGTCCGCTAATCATAGTGAATCCAGCTACGGCAATCATCAGTCCCAGGATGATCCACACGTTGATGTCGAGCAGTTCGAGCCACGAGAACACCTGCGGATAGATGTCCGTGATGGTATAGCTTACAGAAGCCTCGTTGTCGCGATCCTCCTTGTCGCGCAGCAGGCTGAGCAACTCGTAGTTCGTGTCTTTCAGTCGGTCGAAATCCTTGACCAGCACCTCGGCACCTGTGCATTGCAGGTTGTCCCATCCGTTCAGTCGCTGGGCGACGCTGAGATCTGTGAGACACACGTTATCGTCGAATCGCTTCATGTTTGTCTGATAGATGCCGCTGATGGTGAATCGGCGTGTGCGCACGTCGTCGTTGCCAATGAAATAGGCGAAGATGCGGTCGCCCGCATGCAGATGGAGTTTGTCGGCCATCGTCTTCGAGATGACCAGCGGATAGTTCGTCTTTCCGTCCGAGAATGCCGGCATATCGCCCTCCACCATGCATTCCTGCAGGAAACGCGTGTTGTATTCAGGTCCGATGCCCTTGAACATCACGCCCAGAAAGTCATCGTCGGTCTTCAGAATGCCCTGCGTCATGACGAATCGCTCCGCATGACTCACGCCTTCCACTCCTTCATAGGCCTTGAGCGTGCTGTCGTTGATGCAGATGGGGAAGACGTTGCCCTGCAGGTTGTAGACCTGGATATGACTGCCGAAGCCCACCACCTTGTCGCGCACGGTGTGTTTGAATCCCAGCACCACGCTGACGGTGATGATCATCACAGCCAATCCGATGGCCACACCCACGGTGGCTATACGAATAGCAGGGCGACTCACCTTGCGGCGATCGCCCTTGTCACTAAAAATTCGTTTTGCTATGAATAAAGGAAAGTTCAAAACCTTAAACCTCAAATCTCAAATCTCAATCGTTCACCCTTCCCGGATAGGCTTCCAAAGCCTTCTGCAGCACCACCAGAGCCTTCATCAGGTCTTCCTTCTTCAGCACGTAGGCGATTCGTACCTGATTGATGCCAGCGCCAGGCGTGGTGTAGAAACCTGCAGCAGGAGCCATCATCACCGTCTGTCCCTCGTATTCGAATTCAGAGAGACACCAGCGGCAGAACTTCTCCGCGTCGTCTACGGGCAATTTTGCCACCGTATAGAACGCACCCATGGGGATGGGCGAGTAGACGCCAGGAATGCGGTTCAGCCCGTCGATGAGGCACTTACGACGCTCCACATACTCGTCGTACACGTCGCGATAGTACTCCTCGGGGGCGTCGAGCGAAGCCTCGGCTACAATCTGTCCGATGAGTGGGGGAGAGAGGCGAGCCTGACAGAACTTCATCACGGCAGCGCGCACCTCCTTGTTCTTGGTGATGAGGGCACCCACGCGGATGCCGCACTCGCTGTAGCGCTTCGACACGGAGTCGATCAGAATGACGTTCTGCTCGATGCCCTCCAAGTGGCAAGCCGAGATATAGGGAGAACCGGTATAGATATACTCACGATAGACCTCGTCGGAAAAGAGGTAGAGGTCGTATTTCTTCACCAAGTCGCGAATCTGGTTCATCTCGCGACGGGTGTACAGATAGCCTGTGGGGTTGTTGGGGTTGCAAATCATAATGGCACGTGTGCGCTCATTGATCAACTCCTCAAACTTCTCAACCTTGGGCAACGAGAAACCCTCTTCGATTGTCGTGGCGATGGTGCGAATCTTGGCACCCGCCGAGATGGCAAACGCCATATAGTTGGCATAAGCGGGCTCGGGCACGATGATTTCGTCGCCAGGGTTTAGACATGAGAGGAATGCGAAGAGCACTGCCTCACTACCGCCCGAGGTGATGATGATATCGTCGGCCGTGACGTTGATGTTGTACTTGGCATAGTAGTTCACCAACTTCTCGCGATAACTCTGGTAGCCCTGTGATGGCGAGTACTCCAGGATATCGCGGTCAATCGTCTTCAGGGCATCCAGGCCCACCTGTGGTGTGGGCAGGTCGGGCTGTCCGATGTTGAGATGATACACTTTTGTGCCGCGTTTCTTGGCGGCCACGGCGAGGGGAGCGAGTTTTCTGATAGGTGACTCAGGCATCTCCAAACCGCGAACTGATATTTCAGGCATCTTTTATCTGTTTGATTAATCGTCTGCAAAGTTACTACATTCTTTCGAGATAACGGCATGTTCTGCCGAAAAAATCCCTATTTGTTTGCTCAATTCGGAATTATTGCGTAATTTTGCACGACTCAAAATGAAAACCATATGAATTTCGAAGAGATGCTGAATGCGCAGGAAGGGCTGACACCCAAGCGCGAGAAACTGTCTATTGGCGACTTCTACAGGAAGCAGATAGACGGCAAATACCGTTTTGTGGTAGAACTGAAAACCACACTCACAGACAGCATCGCCTTTGGCGAGGCGCTGAAGAAGGACGCGCAGTGGTCGCTGCGTCAGCGCTCCAAGCACCAGCTTCGTTTTGAGGCTCACGAGGACAATGGCTCGCTCACCGAACTCGAGCTGGAGTCGGGCAATTGGCAGACCCTCTCGCAGGTGCTCTTTGCCGACCCCGCCGTGGTGGCGCAGCGTGGCTTTGTCGACCAGTTGGTCGCTGACCTCATGGACTATGCCGCCAAACTCCACGCCGAGCATGTATTCCACCTGTGCTTCGCGCCCCAAAGTATCTTCTTCCGCAAGGGCGACACCGCTCCCTATCTGCTGACCCACGGCTCGTTCTTCCAGTCGCTGGGCGACCAGCGCGACCTCTATGAGGGCAGCGAGCGTTTTGTGGCTCCCGAGGTGCTCAGTCAGGGCACCATCGACGAGCGTAGCGATGTTTATTCCCTCGGTCAACTCATCGCCTATCTCTTTGAGCAGAGTTCCTTGCCGTTCGAGTATAAGCCCGTGGTGAAGAAGGCCACAGCCAAGGACCCTGCCCAGCGTTTCAAGAGCGTCGAGGATATGAAGAGTGCCCTCGTGCAGCGTCGCAGCACCATCCGCGGCTCCATCGCCGTGGTCAGCGCCATAGTCATTGCCCTGCTGTGTTTCTGGCTCTATGTCGAGATGATGCCCCAGGCCGAGACCATCGAGTTTGTGCAACCTGTGCAGAAGGCGGCGGAGGGCGACCCCTTTGATGCTGTCTACGACCCAGAGACGGGCGCCTTGGAGGATAATGACACGTTAACTCAGGCCGAGATGGATGCCTATCAGAAGAAGGCCGAGGAGATTATGCAGCGTCGTGCCGAGCGCGAGGCCGAGGCTGAAAAGCAGGCCACCGAGCGCAAGCCCATGCGTGCGATGGGTACCAAGGAATCGGCTGCCGATGAGGCCGAAAAGGGCAAGCAAGAATAACACATTTTTAATATACAAAAAACTGATACAGCAATGATGAGAAGTAGAACAGCAAACTGGTTTGAATGTAAGATACGTTATGAAAAGACTATGGAGGACGGTCTTCAGAAGAAGGTCACCGAGGCCTACGTTGTTGATGCCCTGAGCTTCAGCGAGGCCGAGGAACGTATCATCGAGGAGATGTCGTCGTATATCAGCGGCGAGTTCACCGTGACCGACATCAAGAAGGCACCCTATGGAGAAATCTTCTTCAGCGACCAGGAGTTGGCCGATCGCTGGTACAAGGCCAAGTTGCAATTCATCACCATCGACGAGAAGACCGAGAAGGAGAAGAAGTCCAACGTGAACTATCTCGTGCAGGCAGGCTCGTTCAACGGTGCCGTGAAGAACCTCGACGAGGTGATGGGTGGCACCATGATTGACTATACCATCGCCAGCGTGGCCGAGACACAGCTGATGGATGTCTTTGAGCATGTGGCCAAGGGTTCGGCCAAGGCCGACGACAAACCTGAGTACGAACAGCAGGGATAAAGCGTCGTATGTATCCAGTCAAAGAAAAACTGAACGAAGTGCGCCAGTCGCTCCCGCAAGGGGTGCGATTGGTGGCCATCAGTAAGTTCCACCCCGAGGAGTATATCACCGCTGCCTACGAGGAGGGGCAGCGTGTCTTTGGCGAGAGTCACGAGCAGGAGTTGTCGCGCAAGGTGAAGACGCTGCCCAGTGACATCGAGTGGCACTTCATTGGTCATCTGCAAACAAACAAGGTGAAGTTTATAGCCCCTTACATCGCTGTGATCGAGGCTGTCGATTCCCTCAAACTCCTTCGTGAGATCGAGAAGCAGGCGGCCAAGGCCAATAGGGTGGTGCGCGTGCTGCTCGAGTTGCACATCGCTGAGGAGGCCACCAAATACGGACTTTCCCTTGATGCTTGTCGTCAACTGCTGGCCGATGGCGAGTGGCGACAGATGTCTCACGTTCAGATTTGCGGCCTGATGATGATGGCGTCGAATGTTGATGACGAGGCGCAGATCTGTAAGGAGTTTCAGACGGCTGCCGACTTTTTCGACGAGGTGAAGCGTGACTATTTTGCCGATGCCCCTTATTTTTGTGAGCGCTCGTGGGGCATGAGTCACGACTATCATCTGGCTGTACTTCATAGCAGTACGATGGTACGCGTGGGAACAACCATCTTCGGCCCTCGTGTGTATTGACGCTGCAACAACTATACCCCGACCCTCCAAGAGTAATGGATGGTTGTAATATTTTACATTTCTTTTGAAATAGTTTAAGATATAATGGGCCCTCGCGTAGGATGTGTTTTTTTGGAATGGGCAATTAGTGTACTTGAAAACTATTTACACAAACGAATCCGCGCGCATTGTCGGCTCGTGATATTTTTGCATCCGATATTTGGTAGTCATGAAAATAATGGCTACTTTTGCAGCATGAAACAGACATCTATGACAACACCTATTTATATAATAGAGGAGGAAAAACTGCGTAAAAACCTGCGTTTGATTGCCGATGTGGCACGTCAGGCCGATGTGGAAATCATTCTCGCCTTCAAGGCTTTTGCCCTTTGGAAGACATTTCCCATCTTTCGCGAGTATATCAGCAGCACCACGGCGAGCAGCCTGAGTGAGGCACGACTGGCGCTGGAGGAGTTTGGCGCCAAGGCACACACGTTCTCGCCCGCCTATACCGACGACGAAATCGACGAGATTGTCAAGTGCAGCAGTCATCTCACGTTTAATTCGCTGTCGCAATACGAGCGTTTCCACGACCGAGTGGCAGGCAAGGCGAGCATGGGCTTGCGCGTCAATCCCGAGTATTCCGAGGTGGGCACGCTGCTCTATAACCCTTGCGCCCCTGGCACACGCTTTGGCGTGACGGCCGACAAACTGCCCGCGACGCTGCCTGCCGACATCGAAGGCTTCCATTGTCATTGCCATTGCGAGAGTGGGGCTGATGTGCTCGAACGCACGCTGGTGCATATCGAGGAGAATTTCTCGAAGTGGTTCCCGCAGATCAAGTGGCTGAATCTGGGTGGCGGACACCTCATGACGCGCAAGGATTATGACGTGCCTCTCCTTATTAATATATTGAAGGGTCTCCACGAACGCTATCCTTGGCTGAAAATCATCCTCGAGCCGGGCAGCGCCTTCGCTTGGCAGACGGGACCGCTGGTGAGTCATGTGGTTGACATCGTGGAGGACAAGGGCATCAAGACGGCCATTCTCGATGTGAGTTTCACCTGCCATATGCCCGATTGTCTGGAAATGCCATACATGCCCGAGGTGCGAAATGCCGAAATAGTGGAAGAGAAACGGCCTGTTGCTGACAGCGAAACGCCCAATCGCTATGTCTATCGTCTGGGAGGTAATAGTTGCCTGAGTGGTGATTTTATGTCCTCTTGGCAGTTTGACCATGAACTGGAGGTGGGCGAAGAGGTGATTTTTGAGGATATGATTCACTATACGACGGTAAAAACTTGCATGTTCAATGGCATCTCTCATCCTGCCATCGGAATGCTTCATAAGGACGGAAATATCGAAATTTTGCGCCAATTTGGCTATGAAGACTACCGAAATCGCATGGATTAGCACTTTTTTTTGAAAAAAACGAGAGAAAATTTTGGTGGTTCAGAAAAAAGTAGTACCTTTGCATCCGCAATCGAGAGAGATGCACTTCTAAACGAAGTTTTTGCGGAAATAGCTCAGTTGGTAGAGCACAACCTTGCCAAGGTTGGGGTCGCGGGTCCGAGTCCCGTTTTCCGCTCACAGATTGAACAAAAAGAGAGATTAGGGAAGGCCTTAATCATAAATGCCCAGGTGGCGGAATTGGTAGACGCGCACGTTTCAGGTGCGTGTGCCGCGAGGCGTGCAGGTTCGAGTCCTGTTCTGGGCACTCTTTTTTTCAATATGTAAAAATGTGTTGGAGAGGTGGCGGAATTGGTAGACGCGCTACTTTGAGGGGGTAGTGTCAATTGCGACGTGGGAGTTCGAGTCTCCTCCTCTTCACCTCTTTTTTTTGTACATAAATTGCGGAAATAGCTCAGTTGGTAGAGCACAACCTTGCCAAGGTTGGGGTCGCGGGTCCGAGTCCCGTTTTCCGCTCTTTTTTTTATCTTTTTTGAAACACAACCTTTTCACACAAAAATGAATTTATACTTAAGATATTTCGACAACGAAGCACTTGTTTCGAATGTAGAAGAAGCTCTGGACTTTTTGAGCAATATCGATGAGATAGGCATGAATCCCGTTTTGGAGGCCGATATTCGTGACTATGTGGCTAGTGATGTGCTCTATCCTAAGCGCTATAAGATTCGTCCACGTGTATATTTCATTATCATCAAGACTGAAGCTGCCAGCATGGTCGACTTCAAGGAGAAACGTGCTTTGCGTCCTGCCGAGGCTCCCGAGACGAAGTCGCGTCTTGGCTCGCCTGCGCTCCTGAAACTGAACGAGGAGCGCGACGGCTGGTATGAGGGTGCCATCGACTTCAAGCGCGTGCTCATGGTGCCTGGCACAGGCAAGTTCCAGTATCGCGACACGCATTTCGTGGCTCAGGTGCGCGCCATCTCGGGGATGGATTGCTACACACGCATCGTGGAGCATCTGCGTCAGCGTGTGGACGAGCGCAGTCAGTTCCCCTCGGCCAAGGGTAAGAACTTCAAGTTCGTGTATCTGGGAAAGGCCAAGGAGCAGGCTTAAGTATAGAAACGTAATGATGGCTTGCTGAACGATGAACAAGGTGATGTTGATAGGCAATGTGGGAAAAGACCCTGAGGTGCGCTATGTAGAGCAGGGACAGCCTGTGGCGCGCCTGTCGTTGGCTACAACCGAGAGGGGCTATACATTGCAAAACGGCACGCAGGTGCCCGACCGTACGGAATGGCACAGCATCATCTGCTGGCACAAGCTGGCTGAGATTGTTGAGCGTTATGTGCACAAGGGCGATAAACTCTATATAGAAGGGCGCATCCACTATGCTTCGTATGACGACAAGCAGGGGAAACGCCAGTATTATACCGAAATTTGGGCTGACAATATGGAATTGCTGACTCCGCGTCCGCAGACAACATAAAATGGATTATCTCCAAGATTTATTTAATGAGGTACATTTGAACCCGCTGGGCTTCGGCGAAATTTTTTCGGCAGCATTGGCTGCTTTGCTGTTGCTGGCTTCTGGGTTCGCCTCAGGCTCTGAAATAGCTTTCTTTTCACTCTCTCCAACGGATCTGAATGAGTTGGAGGACGAGAAAAACAAGGCTGACAAGAACATAAAACTCCTCCGCGAGGATTCTGAGCGCACGTTGGCAACGATTCTGATTGCCAACAACCTAATCAACGTGACCATCATCATGCTTTGCAATTATTTCTTTGCCTCGGTTATCGATTTTGGCAAAGCGCAATGGCTTGAGTTTGTGGTAATTACGATTCTTCTGACATTTCTTCTTCTGCTCTTTGGCGAGATCATGCCCAAAGTGTATAGCGGGCAGCATGCCTTGAAGGTGTGCCGCATGTTCGCGCCGGCCATCATGGTGCTGCGCCGTCTGTTCTATCCCTTGTCGAGCATCATGATTCGCTCGGGGGCACTGGCCGAGAAGGTGGTGCACAAGGAGAATCGTGTGCTGAGTGTGGACGACCTGGAGCAGGCGCTGGAGTTGACCGACAAGGAGGACCTGAAGGAGGAGCAGAACATGCTGGAGGGCATCGTGCGCTTTGGCGACGAGACGGCCAAGGAGGTGATGACCAGCAGACAGGACATCGTGGATCTCGACTTCCGTTCGTCGTTCCCCGAGGTCATCAAGTGTATCGTCGAGAACAACTATTCGCGTATTCCCGTCTATCAGGAGACATCGGATAATATCCGTGGCATCCTGTATATCAAGGACTTACTGCCGCATCTGGGTAAGCCAGCCACCTTCCGCTGGCAGTCGCTGATTCGTCCGCCGTATTTCGTGCCAGAGACGAAGAAGATTGACGACCTGCTGCGCGACTTCCAGGAGAACAAGGTGCACATCGCCATCGTGGTCGATGAGTTTGGTGGCACCAGCGGTCTCATCACTCTCGAGGACATCCTCGAGGAAATCGTGGGCGAGATCAACGATGAGTATGACGAAGACGAGAAGAGTTATGTGCGCGTGAATGCCAACACCTATATCTTCGAGGGAAAGACGCTGCTGGCCGATTTCTACAAGATTCTGAAGCTCGACGACGAGGTGTTTGAAGAGGTGGAGGGCGATGCCGACACGCTGGCAGGCCTGCTGCTGGAGCTGAAGGGCGACTTCCCCAGCGAGCACGAGCGCATCGAGTACGGGCAGTTCAAGTTCGAGATTGTCGAGCTCGACGGCCATCGTATTTCAAAGATTAAAGTGATTTTGAAGCAGAACTGACATGAGAAAACTGACGATATTTCTGACAATTCTATTTTGTTTCGTGGCAGCGGCAGATGCTGGTGCCAAGGCTAAGAAACGTACGAGGAAACGCGCTCGCACCACGCGTGTGGTGAAGAAAAAGAAGCGCGTGGTGCCCCCAACGATTCACGAGAATCCCTATCTGGTGTGCGAGGATACCTGCACGCATGTGCACGGCATCGACATGAGTCACTATCAGGGCGAGGTGTTCTGGGAAACGGTGGGCGAGAAGACCAAGATGGCGTATGTCTATCTGAAGGCCACCGAGGGTGGCGACCGCATCGACTCGCAGTATGAAAGGAATATCGACCTGGCTCATCGCTATGGGTTGAAGGTGGGTTCGTACCATTTCTTCCGCCCCAAGGCTGACCTGCAGTTGCAGCTCGAGAACTTCATGACGCAATGCCTGCCGGGCGAGCAGGACTTGATTCCTATGCTCGATGTGGAGACGACGGGCAACCTCTCTACGGAGGAGTTCTGCGACTCGCTCCATAAGTTCCTCGACATGCTGGAGGGGGCTTATCATCAGAAGCCGCTGGTGTATACCTTCCGCAATTTCTATAACAAGCACTTGGTGGGCGAACTGGACGACTATCAGTTGATGGTGGCCATGTATGCCGACGATCCCCCCGTGCTGGCCGACGAGCGCGACTATACCATCTGGCAGTACAGTTGCAAGGGACGTATCCTGGGCGTCAACGGCATGGTGGACAAGAGTTGCCTGATGGGTGGCCACACGCTTCAGGACTTGCGATTTATTCATTAATAGGGGAGAGTAGTGTCGCCGTATGAATAAATCATCGTTGATCGTTTCTGTGGTCATCGCCCTGCTGGGCATCTTCGTGGGACTTTATTATGCCAAGAATGCCAACGACGAGTTGGCTGCCTATCGTGCCGAGCACAACGGCCTGATGGCGGATGCCGCCGAAGAGGTGCAGATGGGCGAGCAGGCGATGGCAGACGGATTGTCGGCCTCGCAGACCTCTCATGTGCAAGATACTGATTCGCTGGATTGGCTGACGACGCTGACGGAGAATACCTCTGCTGCCTATCGTCACTACCTGGAGCAGCACGCCGATGGCGCGCATGCCGACGAGGCGCGCGAGATTCTTCTGGTCATCGCCAGCAGAAAGGCGCAGCAATCCGTTGCGGAAGAGGTGAAAAAAGATAGTGTCGAACTCCAAGAGGAGCCCGACACTATATCATAATTTTTTTTTTCTTTTTCGTTCATCAGGAATCATCTTCCTGATTTTTTTATCTTCAGGAAAGTATCTTTTTGGAATAAAACTTCCTGATTATCAGATGTTTTGCTGACTTCTGAATTAGTCTTCCTGATTCTCAGGACGCAATTTGCGAACAGTTTCGCCAGCACGCCACATCTCCTGATTGCGCATAGCCTCGAGCTCCTTCTCCAATCCCTGACGATAGTCGGGCTTTGAGTTGGCGTCGATGGTAATCTGTGCCTCGTTGCCAGTCTTTACTGAGTAGTAGAGCCACTCCATCACGGGCTTCACGGCATCGTGGAAACGAGGAGCCCAGTCGAGAGCACCACGCTGAGCGGTGGTAGAGCAGTTGGCATACATCCAATCCATACCCTTTGCACCAAAGAGAGGGCCAAGGCTCTGAGTCAGCTCCTCAACGGTCTCGTTGAAAGCCTCAGAAGGAGTGTGGCCATTCTCGCGCAGCACCTCATATTGTGCCAGCAGCAAGCCCTGAATAGCGCCCATCAGCGAACCGCGCTCGCCGGTGAGGTCAGAGGTGGCCTCGCGCTGGAAGGTTGTCTCGAACAGATAACCTGCGCCGATACCGATACCAAAGGCCAGCGTCTTCTCCTTGGCCTTGCCAGTAGCGTCCTGATAAACGGCATACGAGCAGTTCAAACCGCGACCCTCGCAGAACATTGTGCGGAGCGAGGTGCCTGAACCCTTGGGAGCCACCATGATCACGTCGACATCCTTGGGAGGAACAACGCCCGTGCGGTCGCTCCAGTTGATAGCGAAACCGTGGCTGTAGTACAAGGTCTTGCCAGGCTTCAGGTATTGCTTGATTGTGGGCCATTGCTGCATCTGACCAGCATCGCTGAGAAGCATGCAGAGGATGGTGCCCTTCTCGGCTGCCTCTTCGATAGAGAACAGGGTCTTGCCGGGTACCCAACCGTCGGCCACAGCCTTGTCGTAGGTCTTGCCCTGACGCTGGCCGACAATCACGTTAAAGCCGTTGTCGCGCAAGTTGCAGGCCTGTCCAGGTCCCTGCACGCCGTAGCCGATTACAGCGATAACTTCATCTTTCAATACTTCACGTGCTTTCTCGAGTGAGAACTCTTTGCTGGTGACAACTGTCTCAATAACGCCACCGAAATTCATTTGTGCCATAATAACAAATGTTTTAAAATGTTCGACTTGTCCCTATGAACGATGCCAGTCCTACACGAGAACCGTTGCCTTACCGGTCCATTCTCTCCCTACGCGAGGGAAAGACTCAGGATGAAATTCAAAATTTGCATGCAAAGATAGCAATTTGTTACGAAACAGCCAAATTTTCTTTCAGATTTATATAAATTTCACCTTACTTCTGCAACATTCGGTACCATCCGTGCGAACGATGCGCACGCAGAACTCGTTCTCGCCAGTCTCTTCGCGATAGAAAGAGAGCTTGTCGCCAGCATGCGATTCTGCCACATAGGCTATCTCGAAGCGCTGGATGCGATGCGCCTTATACCAGTCGAGCGACCAGAGGTCGAGGACGTGCTCGATGTATTTTACCGAGTTGATATGTCCGTTGATGTCCACATCATTATAATAGGTGTCGATGGCATGCACGAACTCGGCTGCGTCCGACATTTTTACGCGTCCGCCCTTGTCGATGGGGCAGGGCTTTTCGGCCTCAATCCATTCGTTGATGGCGCCGTCCTTGATCGACAGGATGTCGCACGGCTGGCGTGTGTCGGTATCAATCATTGCCCACACGCTGCGGCCATAGCCATACACCTTGCCGCTATCGTCCGATACGGAAAAGTTGCGCTGGGTGAAGAAGCGCATCGCGTTCTCAACCCACGTCTCGATATTGAATTTCGTATATTGCTCGGGCATCTCGTTCATCTCGATTGCCAGGCGCGAGAGCACCCACGAGCGCTTGATGGTCATCAGATACTTCATGCCGAAGCCGCGATCCGTGCTGTGGAAGTCAGCTGCGTTGAGCATATGATTGCCCAGATGCCCCATAAACAAGCGACCGCTAAAGTCACAATGAAAGGGCTCTGCCAAAAATTGATATTTTCCTACTTTTTCCATTAACCTATAACCAATAACCCATAACCTTTACTCATTCACTCCCTTCTCTCTCTGCTTCAGGAACTCACTAACCTGCTCCTGCATGCCTCGTGTCACGGCGATACGGCCCGAGCGCGTGTATTGCAGCACGCAGTCGAAGGCATCGAGGGCGCGAAACAGTTCAATGATGTCGTCCGTCTTGCCACTCTTCATCACGATGGTATAGGTAGGGTTCACCTCGGTGATGGTGCCGTCGTAGCGACGCACGGTGCGCGAAATCTCGGGGTTGGCCAGCACCTTCTCCGTCGACAGCTTGTAGAGGCCAGCCTCGCGGATAAACAGCTGTTCGTCCGTGAAATAGTTCGCTTTCACCACGTCGATTTTCTTCTCAATCTGGCGTGTGATCTTGATAATCTGGTCTTCCTCGCTCCACGCCGTGATGGTGTACTTATGCACGCCAGGGATACTGGATGCCGACACGTTCAGACTCTCGATGTTCACCTGACGGCGGGTGAACACGGCGGTAATCTGGTTCAGGATACCTGCCACGTTCTCAGAATAAACCAGCAGGGTATATAGTTTCTTTTCTTCCATCAGAATCTTCAATTATTCAATCCTTTAATCCTTCAATCCTTCAAATTTCCAGCATCATCTCGTTCACATTCATGCCCGGCGGCGTCATGGGCAGCACGTTGTCCTCTTCGAGGATGGCACACTCCAGGATGAAGGGGCCGTCGGTATTGAGCATCTTCTCTACCGCAGCAGCCAAGTCCTTGCGGTCGACCACCGCCTGATAGGGGATGCCGTAGCCCTGCGCGATAGCCTCGTAGCAGGGGTTCATCATCTTTGTGAACGACTTGCGGCGCATCCAGAACATATCCTGCCATTGGCGCACGTTGCCCAGGTAGTTGTTGTTCATCAGGATGAGCTTCACGGGAGCCTTCTGCTCCATGATGGTGCCCAACTCCTGGATGTTCATCTGGAAACCGCCGTCGCCCATAAAGCAGCACACCTTACGCTCGGGGGCTCCGAAGGTGGCTCCGATGGCGGCAGGCATGCCATATCCCATCGTGCCCAAGCCGCCGCTGGTACAGATGCTGCGCTTGTGGTGGTATTTGAAATAGCGGGTCGAGAAGAGCTGGTTCTGACCGACATCCGTCACCAGTACGGCATCGTCGGGAGCCTGTTCTGCCACAACATTCACCACCTCGCCCATACGCAGCGGGCCTTCTTTGGGATGGATGGCAGGCTCGATGACCTTTTCGCGCTCCTTCTCGTCGAGCTCCTTAAACGAGTCGCGCCATTCCTTGTGCGTATTCTTATTGATGAGCGATGTGAGGGCGGGGAGCGACTCCTTGCAGTCGGCCACCACAGCCACATCGGTCTTCACGTTCTTGTCTATCTCGCTGCGGTCGATGTCCAGGTGAATCACCTTCGCCTGCTTCGCATACGTCTTCAGGTTGCCCGTCACGCGGTCCGAGAAACGCATGCCGATGGCGATGAGCACGTCGCACTCCTGCTCCTTCAGGTTCACGGCATAGTTGCCATGCATGCCCAGCATACCCACGTTGAGCGGATGATTGGAGGGCAGGGCCGAGAGACCCAGCATGGTGCGGCCAGCGGGGATGTCAGCCTTTTCGAGGAACGCCTTCAACTCCTCCTGCGCGTTGCCCAACTCCACGCCCTGACCCACCAGAGCCAGCGGGCGCTTGGCGTTGTTGATCAGTTCGGCAGCCTGACGCACGGCCTCGTTGTCGAGTTTGGGGTAGGGCACATACGAGCGAATGAAGTCCACCTTCTTGGGCTCCCACTCAACCTGCTCCACCTGAGCGTTCTTGGGGAAGTCGAGCACCACAGGACCGGGACGACCCGTACGGGCGATATAGAAAGCGCGACTCACCGCCCACGCCACATCCTCAGCATGGCGAATCTGGTACGACCATTTCGAGATGGGTTGCGCCAAGCCCACGAGGTCCACCTCCTGAAAGGCATCCGTACCCAGGGCCGAGATGGGCACCTGACCGGCGATGACGACGATGGGGGTGGAGTCGAGCATAGCGTCGGCGATGCCCGTCAGCGTGTTTGTGACACCAGGACCACTCGTCACCAGGGCTACACCCACCTCGCCCGAGACGCGTGCATAACCCTCGGCAGCATGTGTGGCACCCTGTTCGTGACGCACCAGAATGTGGTCAAAACACTTCTTCTCTCCTCGTGTGTAGTCGAACAGCGCATCATATACGGGCATGATTGAGCCGCCGGGATATCCGAAAATCGTCTTTACCCCTTCGGCCTTCAACGCCCTCATCAGCGCCTTCGATCCTGTTATTTTGTCTTTTAGCATACTCCTTTTTTCTTTTTTCTAGATTATCTAGATTTTCTAGGACTTCTAGATCTTCTAGTATTTCTAGATTATCTAGAATCTCTAGTTTCTCTAGTCAATAATTCTCACGCCTCCCTTGTCGGCCGAACTGACGCTCTGCGCATAGGCCCTTAGTGCTTTCGACACCACGCGGTTGCGCTTCAATGGTTGCTGTGGGCGTGCTGCCAACTCCTCATCGCTCAGTTTCACGCTGATAGAGCGACTTGGGATATCAATAACGATGATGTCGCCATCCTTAATCTTGCCGATGTTACCACCATTGGCAGCCTCGGGCGAGATATGGCCGATACTCAGACCGCTGGTACCACCCGAGAAACGTCCATCGGTAATTAGGGCGCACTCTTTTCCTAAGTGCATACTCTTAATATAAGAGGTGGGATACAGCATCTCCTGCATACCAGGACCACCTTTAGGGCCTTCGTGAGTAATCACCACGCAGTCGCCACTCTTCACCTTGCCGCCGAGAATACCCTCGCAGGCATCTTCCTGAGAGTCGAACACCACGGCTGGGCCCTCGAAGTGCCACAGGGCCTCATCCACACCGGCGGTCTTAACTACGCAACCATCCTGGGCGATGTTACCAAAGAGTACTGCCAATCCACCATCCTTGGTGTAAGCGTGCTCAAGGTCACGGATACAGCCGTTGGCGCGGTCGGTATCGAGCTCGGGCCATTGCTCGCTCTGTGATCCCATCTTGGTAGAGAAGCGGTTGCCAGGAGCAGAGTAATAGATTTTCAGAGATTCCTTATCCCTTCCATCTCCCTTGCATGCCCCTTCCATCTCCCTTGCAACATCATTGCTGGTGATGTCATATTTCTTCATAGCCTCACCAAGGGTCATACCGTCCACACGGGGAGCAGAGCCATCAATCAGGCCCCCTTTATTCAGTTCATTGAGGATACCCAGAATACCACCAGCACGACCGCACTCCTGAACCGAGTACTTCTGAGTGTTAGGAGCCAGTTTGCACAGACATGGTACGCGGCGACTCAACTCATCGATATCCTTCATCGTAAAGTCGGTACCTGCCTCCTGAGCTACTGCCAGCAGGTGCAGCACGGTGTTTGTCGAACCACCCATAGCGATATCAAGCGCCATCGCATTCATAAAGGCCTTGCGTGTAGCGATATTGCGAGGCAAAACGCTCTCGTCACCATCCTCGTAGTAGGCAAAGGCGTTCTTTACCACCTGACGTGCTGCTGCCTTAAACAGCTCGATACGATTGGTATGTGTAGCCAGAATAGTACCATTGCCGGGCAAAGAGAGACCGATGGCCTCCGTGAGTGAGTTCATCGAGTTGGCGGTAAACATGCCCGAGCACGAGCCGCAGCCAGGGCAGGCGCAACGCTCAATCTCCTTCATCTCCTCGTCGGAAACACTTGGGTCGGCCCCCTTCACCATCGCCGTAATCAGGTCGGCATTCTCGCCGCGCCATTTGCCAGCCTCCATTGGGCCGCCCGAGCAGAATACGGTGGGGATGTTCAGTCGCATCGAAGCCATCAGCATGCCTGGCGTCACCTTGTCGCAGTTCGAGATGCAAATCATCGCATCAGCCTTGTGGGCGTTGACCATATACTCCACCGAGTCGGCGATGATGTCGCGTGAGGGCAGCGAATACAGCATGCCGTCGTGCCCCATGGCGATGCCGTCGTCGATGGCGATGGTGTTAAACTCAGCCGCATAGCAGCCCATCTTCTCGATTTCCTCGCGGACAATCTGGCCAATCTCGTGCAGATGCGTATGACCGGGCACAAACTGAGTGAACGAGTTGACGATGGCGATGATAGGTTTGCCAAACTGCTCGTGTTTCATACCCGTGGCCACCCACAGCGCGCGGGCTCCGGCCATTCTACGTCCTTCTGTGCATACTGCACTTCTTAACTGATGCTTCATATCTCTCTTTGAAAATGATTACTCAAAAATCTGGTTTATCATCTGCTCGTCCTCGTCGGCCCCGTCCACCAGTTCCATGTCGTCCTCCCTGCTGCAGGGGTCGAAGTCGGCAGGCACGTCAAACTGGTCGTCCTGCGAGTAGGGTAGATGTTCATCGGCATATACCTTCTTCATATAGAGGGCGAAGATAGGCAGCGCCATGGATGCACCCTGACCATAGAGCATCGAGTCGAAGTGGATGTCGCGGTCGTCGCCGCCCACCCAGCAACCCGACACCAGTTTGGGTGTGACACCCATAAACCAGCCGTCGCTGTTCGAGTTTGTCGTACCCGTCTTGCCGCCGATGGGTGCCGTCAGGTTGTATCGGAAGCGCAGTCGTCCGCCCGTGCCGCCGTCGACCACGGCGCGCAGCATGTAGAGCATCTTGTCGGCCGACTCGCCGCTGATCACCTCGTTCATGCGTGGCTTAAACTCCTCGAGCACGTTGCCCTCGTTGTCCACGATGCGCGTCACATACATTGGTGCCGAGCGGATGCCGTGATTTACAAAGGCGGTATAGGCACTCACCATTTCACTCACGGTAATCTCGCAGGGGCCCAGACACAGGGCGGGCGAGGGATGTATCTCAGGATTGCGGATGCCATAGTTGCGGAGCAGCGTCACGAAGCCCTCGGGCGTCAGGCGATGCATCATCAGATAGGCCGATATCCAGTTGTTCGACTGCTGCAGTCCCCATTTCAGGGTCACCATTTCGCCATAGCGTGCGCGACTGCCGTTGCGTGGTGTCCAGGGCTTGCCTGCCACGATATACGTCTCCTGCACGTTGGGCACCTCGTCGCAAGGCGTCATGCCGTTCTCCATCGCCAGCGAGTAGAGGAAGGGCTTGATGGTCGATCCCACCTGTCGGCGACCGTCCGTGGCCATGTCGTAGGCAAAGTGCTGGAAGTCCAGTCCTCCCACATACGCCTTGACGGCACCCGTCTGAGGCTCCATGCTATAGAAGCCCGTTCTCAGGAACGACTTATAGTAGCGTATCGAGTCCATGGGCGTCATCGTCGTGTCCACCTCGCCGTGATAGGTGAAGATGGTCATTGGGATGCGCGTATTGAAAGCCTTGTTGATTTCCTCGTCCGAGTAGCCCTCTTTCTTCATCACGCGATAGCGTTCCGACTGTCGCACGTTGCGCTGCAGAATCTTCTTGATCTCCTCTTGCGAGAGGTTGCGCGAGTAGGGTGCATTGGGTTTCGACTTGTTGGCCTTGTTGAACTCAGGCTGCAGTCCCTTCACCACGTGCTCGTAGCAAGCCTCCTCGGCATACTGCTGCATCCTCGAGTCGATGGTCGTATATACCTTCAGGCCGTCGGTATAGATGTTATAGTTCGAGCCGTCGCGCTTGGTGTTCTTGTTGCACCAGCCACACAAGGGGTCGGTCTCCCAGTTCAGCGAGTCGATGACATACTTCACATAGTTCCACTCAGGATAGTCGCTCCTGTTGGGCTTCTTCGCCATCATATAGCGACTCAGGAAACCACGGAAATAGGTGGCGATGCCGTCGTTGTGGTCAGCCACGTGGAACTTCAGGTTCATCGGCACCTGACAGCAGCTGTCATACTCCTCGGGCGTGATATATTCCGCCTTCAGCATCTGTCCCAGCACCACGTTGCGGCGGTCGAGCGCACGCTCCTCATAGCGCACGGGGTTGAAGTACGAGGGATTCTTGCAGAGGCCTATCAGCGTGGCGGCCTCGGTGATGTTCAGTTCCGACGGCTCCTTCGAGAAATACGTGTTGGCAGCCGTCTTGATGCCCACCGCATTGTGCAGGAAGTCGAAGTAGTTCAGATACATAGCGATGATCTCGTCCTTGGTGTAGTTGCGCTCCAACTTCACCGCGATCACCCATTCGATGGGCTTCTGCAGGGCGCGCTCCATCGTCGAGTGGGCCACGTCCGAGAACAACTGTTTGGCCAACTGCTGGGTGATGGTCGAGCCACCGCCCGCATTCTTCTGCCCCATGATGCCACGCTTCACGATGGCACGTCCCAGGGCATAGAAGTCGATACCCTCGTGGTCATAGAAGCGCGCGTCCTCGGTGGCCACCAAGGCCTTCACGAGCCAGGGCGACAGTTCCGCATAGCTCACCATCACGCGATTCTCTCTGCTGATGCTCCATGTGCCCATCAGTTCGCCGTCGGCCGAATACACCTGAGTGGCATAGCGGTTGATGGGGTTTTGCAGGTCCTCAATAGGGGGCATGTAGCCTATTTTTCCTTCGGAGATTGCCCAGAAACATCCTGCCGTGCCAAGAACGATGACAGCCAGGAGTGCCCATAGGAATCCTATAATCCATTTTCTCATTTCGTCTTTTTTTATCGAATTTCAATTATTTTGCATGCAAAGGTACGAAATTAATTCGAAACAGCGACAAAAAGAGACTTTTTTTGAGTTTTTATCTTACAGATAGATTTTTTCTAATAGTTGTCCAGAATTTCTTGTAGTTTTTTCTTTTTCCGTTCTTTTTTTGACAGTTTGTTCTTGTTGGGTATCAGATAGCCAATCAGTCCCATCAGGTTGAGTCCACCATTCATGTTTGCCTTCATCCCAGCTAGTTGCAACTCCTTTTTGTCCATCTGCATCCTTTTGTTCAATTCGCGATAGTCGTGATCCTTCTTGTCCATGCCAAAGACCACCACCTCTTTTAAATTAAGGAGTTTCGAGATGAGAAACACCGTGTCCCTCAGTTCACTCAGGTTCACCATGCGTTCCTCGTAGTTTACATGACTCAGCACCAGCGTCTTAGTATTCTCCGGCACGCTCACCCATCCCATCGAGTCTGTTCGCCACACACCATCGTGGGACGTCACATTCGCGTTGGTCACGGGGGTGAGTGTCTCTACGTCTACCACCACCAGTCGCCGTTGAGCTTTGGCACTGGCCACGTATAGTAGCAGAAGCAGCAGTATAAATGATAGCCTGAACATTCCTTCCTTGTGTTTTGAGGTTTGATTCTCACTTGCAAAATTAAGGAAAAAGCACCTCATAGGCTCGCTTTCTTCTCTTAGAAAAACTTACAAATATAAAAAATAAATCAAGATTAAGTTTTTTTCAACAAAAGCGCTTTATCTCGCATGTCTTTGTTGAAGAGTGCATCACGATTACTCGCTGCTCAGACAGTCCTTCGAACAAGTAGTTAATTAACTTTTAAAATGTAGTATACATTGGAATAAGATGTCTCATGATGCAATTGTGTCCGCAATACGAACTTTCTATAAAGGCATAGAATGTATATATTTTGATAATGATGGCTGAAATATGTGCATTACTTGAATGTTTTGGCTCTTGAAAAAGGGCTAGCCTCACGGCTAACCCCTTTTTCCTTAACTAAACAAATACTCTATGAATTTATGCTCTTTATGTGGCTAAATGAAAACTGAGTGCAAAGGTAAGGGAATTTATCGAACCATGCAATACCCAAAATTTGGGATTTTCATAAAAAAGCCGTACCTTTGCACCCATGAATCACTATTTTTCCATTTTGCGTTCAGCCTTGGTGGCTGGTCTTTGTATTTCTGTCGGTTGTGTGGTCAATCTCCGCGTGGGGGGTGTGGCTGGCGCCGTCCTCTTTTCTTTCGGCCTGCTGGCTGTGCTGCACTACAAGTTGAAACTCTATACGGGTACGGCGGGATTCATCCGTGCCAAGGGCGACTGGATGATGCTTTTTCTGGTTCTGCTGGGTAATATCATCAGTTGTGGCCTGTGTTCCTATGCTTTGGGCTATGCCCAGCCCGACATCCTCATGCCCGACATGGCCATCGTGGCCTCGCGTTTGGAGAAGGGACCTCTGGCTTGCTTCCTGCTGGCCATAGGATGTGGCTTTATCATGACCACTGCTGTGCAGTTTGGTCGTGAGGGCAGGTTTCTGCCATTGCTCTTTGGCGTGCCCGTGTTCATCCTTTGTGGCTTCACCCATTCCGTGGCTGATGCCTTTTATTTTCTGGCTGTTCCACAGATGATTGATGCGCAGTTGTTACTAATCTATGTCGCTGAGGTGTTGGGCAATTTCGTGGGGTGCAACCTCTATCGCTGGGTGATGCTCCATACCGACTTAGAAGCGAAATAATAATTATTAATGATGTAGAAAAAGATTAAAGCCATCTCCACACTCGGGGATGGCTTTAACTATTAATTGGTAGTTGGATTTTATCATGCCACCGTTATTCTGTGGTGACACTTGCTAGTTTGTTTTTGAATCAGTCCATCAGAACCTTCTGGAATCGTCCGTCGGCGCCTCGCTTGATGATGAGTGTCGAGTGGCGATGACCATCAACGGGACGTCCCTGTAGGTCGTAGTGACGGTTGTCGGTGGAATTGCCCATCTGGTTCTCGTGAATGCCTGTGGCATCGTTCATGGGTTCAATGGTGATGTTGTCCATCCAGATGCGCTCGTTCATATTGCTCAGTGAGCCACGGAAGCAGATCTTTAGATAGTGGGCATCGGCAATGCGGTGTAAAGTCAACTCATGACGCACCCAGCCGCGCTCTCCCTCGGTGACGCGGATGGTATCGCCCAACTGCATGTAGGGATAGTCGTCGGTGCTCTGCATGACCACGAGGGTGGGCATGACGCTCATACTCGAGGTGACACCATGGTAGACATAGAACGAGAGTTTGTAGTCCTTGTTGGCATCAATGCCAATCTTGGGGCTGATGATATCGCCATAGTGCAACTGCTCGTAGTAGTTGCCGTTGTAACAGAGGGCATAGCCGTTGTCGCCATCTTGAGCCACCTGTTCGTCATTGTCCTGAACCAGTTGCCATGCCGCACCATACTGTGCTACATCGCCGTCGCTTACCCATCCATCGGTGGCCAAACCGCCATTGGCAAAGGGTTCTGCGAAAGGCATGGTTTTCAACTTGCCTAGGATGGCATAGTCGAGCACGGCCTTGCCGATACCTGTCGAGGTCTGGGTGATGATGGCATAGATGTGCTGCTCCATGTTGTCTGTAGCCTCGCGAGCCACGGTATAGGTGGTCTCCTTGGTGGTGGCAATGGCTACAACCTGTTCATTGGGGTCGGTCTTAGTGGGGAAGTACTCGCAGACGACGTAAGAAAGCGAACCATCGACCACACCACCGTTTTGACCAACAGCCGAGGGAGCTGTCCATGAGAGGATAGCCTGTTGGTTGTCGTTAGAGCCGCGTACGGCGAAGTCGCCGACAGCTTCAGGCAGGTCGACACCAGCATAGGTCTCAGCGGTGGCAGCCTTGCCGCGTCCGTAGTTGTTGCTGGCCACAACGGTATAGTTGTTCATGCCAGTAAGAGGTTGGTCGTCAGTCCACTGCAGTTGCTGACCGGGTTCCACGCCCTCGAAGGTCTTCAGGGGAATGGTCTGTCCAGCGCGATAGATGCTAATCGTCATCGAACTATTGAGGGCACGCTTGGCGTAGTCAACAGAGGGAGCCTGGCAACTTAGGGTGACGCTCAGGGCGCCTGTCATGTCGTGATTTGCCACGAGGTTCTCGACAGCATAAGGTGCTTTGGCTGAGGCCACGTGCTGAATGCTGATATTGTCGATGCTAGGCATGATATAGTCGCCAGAGGTACCGCGATCGCCGTGGATATAGACAGATGGATAGTACTTGCCTGTCTTGGTGACCACTACTTCCTGGGTTACAGGGCGTGCAGTGCCATAGGGAAGATCATCGGTGAAAGGCAACTGATCGCCCACGGCCTGTGCGGTGCTGTCAGCAGCCATGCCGATGCCCATATAGCCTACAGAACTCTTGTTGTATGAAGAGAATATCCAGTCATAGCTTACTTCATAGACTTGTTCCTCTTCCATCTTCACAGCGGGGAAGAACAGCCAGATGGGCTCGAAATTCTTCTGCACATAGTAGCTCAGGGCGAGGTTCTGGTTGTAGCTGCTCCAAGACCACTTGCAGGTATTGCTGCCCGAAACAGAGTCGTTGACGGTGACGAAGAACATGTCGTCGCTGGCCTGGTCGAAGGTGTTGGCATAAGGAGTTGTATAGACACCCACAAATGCCTCGGCACTTACCTTCTTACCCTCACCATAGTTGTTGGTGATGCTCACGGTATAGTTATGTAGGCCAACACCCTTAACGGTGTTGTCGGTCCACTGTACTTGCTGACCAGCAGAGACATTCAGATGAACCAAAGCATCGGTCAGATTTTCATCGCGATAGATATTGGCGGTGAGGTCATCAGCTAGATTATCACCACCCATGCTCTTGGTGGGAACGATGAAGTTCACTTCAGCCTGCATCTCACCCTCGGCCTCTGGGGTGATGGTGAGATTGGCTACCTCGGCAGGAGCAGTACTTACGCCCAACTCATCCACGCGCAAACCGTAGACGAAGAGTCCAGATGCGTTGTCCTCGCGAGTGGTATAGCCACGGACGGCCATGTAATAGGTACCATCTTCGCTTACCTGGAAGTCGGCCTCCCAAGGACGTCCGTTGTTACCCTGTCCATCGCTCATCACGTCGTAGGCCTCGTTGCTGTCAATCACACGGAAAGAAGCAGGGTCGTTGGGGTCAGTGCCTACCAAAAGACTCACACGCTCTTTCATACTGGCAAAGGTGTTGCGCATGCTTACGGTGAGGGCGTAGGTGATGTTCTTCTTAAGGGCGATGCCTGGTGATACGAGATAGTCGTCCACGCTGTCAAAGCCATCGCCAATGGCATAGGAGCCTGTGCTCAGGTTCATATCGGGGCCCCATGACTGGTATTGCCAAGTGTAGGCATTGCCCCAGGCGCTGGAATCGTTGTTTACATTGATGATAGTCCAAAGACTAATCGTTGTCTCGTCAGCGAAATCCTCTACATAAGGGGTCTCGAACGACGAGCCTGCCAGAATACGGTTCGACTCAGTGCTGGCACCCTGCTTATTGACTCCATTGTAGGGAATAACTTCATAGTAGTAGCGTTCCATCTTGGTGGGTAGCGTCTCAGTGAAGGTGGTTGCAGTAATGCCCTGTGCCACGCGAACATTGCCTGGTTGGCGGATGACGTCGTAGGTCACGCCGTCGAAATCGATGTAGCCACCATTAACACCACCCGTGGGGGCATCCCAACTAAGGGTAGACACACCATCGGCGATGCTCAGTACCACGTTCTTTACAGCAACTGGCACGTCATAACCCGCATACTCATAGGTATAACTGTAGGGCGAGAAGCCGTCGGCATTCTTCAGCACCACATAGGCGTAATGGTTGTCATTGCTCAGGTCGAAAGCAAATGTCTGGCGAGAGCCTGCAGCGACGCTCTTGGCCGAGGCCAGGTTTTGTCCGTCAATCCATACATACATCTCGACATTGCCGCTCATGACAGAACCATCGAAGGTGGTAGAGGGGATGCTAAACGTCAGATTGCCCGTGGTTGAGCCGTTGCCGCTATAGTTCATCTTCAGGTCGGTAATCGCTGCAGGAGCCTTGGCAGGTGCCTTCTTGCCTTTGAAGAAGAGAGAAGAGGCCTGCTCGTTTTTAGACAGGCGACGGATGAGGGTGGTCTCGCCATTCTCGGGGTTAAGTGCGTAGATGCCTGAACCGCTTTGGCTGACTGCCATCCAAAGGAAACAGCCTGACTGGGGCTCGTAGTTCATTGCTTGCACATAGAGTGTAGGCTCGATGCCCAACTTGCCCAGCATGGAGGCGTCGCCGTTCTGCTTGTCGAGTGAATAATAATAGCCATCCGCACCCACGCAGTAAAACTGTCCATCAGGCAGACAGCCCATGGCCAAAGGCTGGAAGTCGTTGTTCCACTTGTGGATGACGTCGAAACGGCGTGTGACGGGATTCCACTTGCACCAGTTCAGACCAGTCAGGTCGGCATTATACTGAGCTGAGTAGGTTACGTCGCTCGTCACGTCGTAGGCCATTACGGATGGGATGAAGCTAAAATTAACCTCACCCTCGGGGATAATCTCGCTCCACTGTTCCTTGAATAGCATTGAGTCAAGACCATTATACTCAGTACCTGTTAGAACTCCTAAGGCCTCCATGGGACGGGCACCCAGTAATTCCTTGCGACCCATGGCCGACGCCATGAAGTTGAAGTTGAGCTGGGTCGAAACGGCATTGAAGTCTAGGTCTTCACCAATGGTGTAGGTGTAGACGCCATAGGGAACAGAGCCGATGCTGGCGCCATTCCAGTTGTCGCTGTTGGTTAGGCTGGCATAGATGGTCAGCCCCTGAAACTGTGACAGACTGGGCGCTCTGCGCACCTTGTCTTGCTGCTTGGCAATTGGCATGAGGTGCGCCTTTTGTGACTTCTGCACTACTGGCTTATGCGCTTTGGGTGCAGCGTCATAAGTCTTTTGAGCCACCAATGACATGGTCACTAGTATGGCTGCAAGTGTCATAGCAATTCTTCTCATTAGTTCTTTGATTGTTATAAATTAATGTGTGAGTAATGGCTTTGTTATTTTCTGATAACTAACTTCCGAGAACTGGTTACATGGACGCCTCGCTGTGGATGAGCAATGCGACGCCCCTGAAGGTCGAAGAGCAGGGGAGACAAAGGCTTAGTATCTGCATCGGGGCAGGACAGACCTGTGGCCGCCTCTTCGATACTGAATATGCAACTGGCATTGGCGCGAGGCTTGATGTAGGTGTTGGCGTCGGCGTTGATAAGTGTTGCCTTGTAGCGGGTGCCAGCTACGGCGTTCTCCATCTTTCCTGTGAAGGTGAGTTCGATGGTGTCGTCTGGCTCAATGAACACAAAGCGAGGCGTTAGACTGCCTAGGGGGGAAGTGGTGGTCTCGTATTCATCATATATGTATATGGTGACATGCTGGGCAAACACACCGCTGGTGGCATGTAGTCGGGCTGTGAAACTTAGATTGTCGCTGCTCAATACGGTATTAGGGGTCACTACAAGGTTACCAACTGCTTCAGCGGTGCCCTCTCCATTGGGAGCATCAAGAATCTCTACTTTAATGGCTTCGCCCAAGGGCTGGGTGTCTTCGTCGATGAGGTTGAGAAGATAGGTACCTGGCGCTACGTTGAAGGTACTCACGATGGTGGTCTGCTGTTCGGCCTGTGCAAGCACATCTTCGAGATAGTTGTCCCCCTCGGCCACTTTCACACCATCGCTGAGGCGATAGAGGGCTACGCGGATGTCGCTGCTATAGTCCATGTCGCCTTCGTTTCTAAGGGTGGCGCTCACGCTACATTTTACACCGGCATAGATGCGGGTATCGGCCTTGATGTCGTAGGCTGAGAGCTGGGTCTTTCGGGGCTGGTTGAAGGTGAGTTGACCATCTTCCATAACTAGGAGCTTCAGGTAATTTGGGCGGGCATTATTGCCATGATGGATGGGTGTCCAATGGTTACCATTGTGCTCTACGACGATGGGGCGTATCTGATAGTGGCCTGGAGTAAGGGGGGAGAGGTCTGCTTGCGGTGCATTGATACCAATGAAGAACTTACTCTTCTCAATGCTCTTCTCTTGTTCGTTGGCAGGGATGGTGAGCACTAGGTCGCCTTGTTCATTATAGATGCCAAAACCAAGATCAACAGTAGCATCGCAGTAACTGCCATTGGTAATCTTGCCTGTGAGTTTTAGGTTGACGGGACTATTTTTCTGCGTGGTGGTAGGGGTGGCCTTCACCGTCTCACTGCTATAGAACTCGGGAGTTAGCTCGCTACCCTCATAGGCAGGCTGTATGCCGGTGATGATAGACTGATTGGCGTTGAAACCACCATCAGCACTGCCTGTCCCCTGGATAGCTGGCGTGAGAGCTGATGTTCGGAAGTAACCATTGCTCACGCCTCCCCATCCCCAGTTTACGTGGATAAGTCCGTCTTCATCATATCCGTCGAATACAAAGGCATGACCTCCGGAATTAGCAAAGCCTCCTGCAAAGACTGGTCGACCGGCGTCTAACTCGTTGCGGATAATAGTGTTCCATTCCTCGTGGGTGTAGTTAGCTCGATACCGATTGCATAGACTACGATCGTAGTCAAAGTAGTTGATAAGAGCTGTAGGCCAAGAGTCGGGCGCAGCACCACTCACGGCACCATAATCCATGTTGATGGCATACCCGCAGTCACGCATTAGCAGGGCTACAGCATCGCGACTATCCTTCGAGTCCCATTCTCCATAGATTGGCTTCATAAGGTCCCATTGGTAGGTGCTCTGACTGAAATCAATGGAGAGATTCATGCCGTATTGTGTGGTGCGATAACTATTCTGTCCTCGACCCTGTGCAGGATAGTGGTGATAGTACATAATCTGTGCCATCGCTGTGGCAGCACAGCCTGTAGCGGAGTTGGTGGTGCCTACATAATATGGTGTCAACTGATTGTAGGGGAAACCTTGGTTCCATTCAGTCTCGCCCAATAGTGGGGCAACACCCTGATATTTGTGCTCAGGTTGTGACTCTGAGGGAATGGCGGGTATGGTCTCTATTTCTTGGGAAAAGGATTGTAACCATTCCGTCAATGCCTCTGGTGCTGACGTTAGGTTGATTGAGCCTTGTTCGCTGTAACCAAGAATGGTGTAGGCTCGATCGTCGGCGGAAACAATAACAAAACCTTGATTGTTACCTCGGTTCACGATGTAGTAGCCAGCATGATATTGAATCGAAGAAGTGAGGGATGATGGCATGGCTGGCGCACCATGGATGCGGCTGGTTCGTTGAGAAAGAAATTCAAGAGCCAATTGTCTGGCTTGTTCGGGCATGATAGCATTTGCTATGGAGGGAATGACTCCTAGAAAGGCTATCACAATTGAACAAAAAAGTTTTTGCATATAATCGTTTTTTAATTCGGCTTGCAAAATTAAACTTTTTGCGTCAAAAATGTGATGATTTGATAATAGAACGTGTGCAAAATTCGGAATTTTAAACCAGAACGCCCCATTTAATCGGAATTTATCGCATGAGACTGGCGGACATATTCCGATGGAGTGAGACCTGTGATGCGCTTGAAGGCGGTAAAGAAAGAACTCCTGGAGCGGAAACCAACACTATTGGCAATGGCTTCGATGGTCATGTTGGCATACTGTCTGTGATTGTCAATACGCTTGCAAGCCTCCTTGATACGGTATTGATTAATGAAATTATTGAAGTTTTGGTCATAGTATTCGTTGATAACCTGGGACACATATTTATATTTGGAGTCGGTGAGTTGGGCTAAACGCTCTACGGAAAAGTCAGGTGAATAAATCTCATCAGACGTGTTGATGACAGTCTCAATACGCTGCAGCAGCTGCTGTTTGTCGTTATCCATGAGATTGCTGCCGGCATATTTGCCCTGTTCGCTATGACAAGCTTCTTCGGCACGAAGCATGGCTACGTTCTTGAGATACAACTGTCGGTTGGAATGGCGTAGTTTTGCATTCTGGCGGAAAAGTATAAATAGAAAGAGGGCCACTACTATAGCAAACGCGCTAATCATAATGGTCATCAGGAGTAGACGTTGGCGGTGTTGCTGTATCTCGTTCATTTCGCGCTCGATTTGCTTCATCTCGTTTTGAAACTCACTCTCGTTAATGCAGGTCATCTGGCGATAAGTGGTGAGCGTGTCTTCTAGGGCGCGGCTTCGTTCACGGTATTCTTCATATTCATGATGGTGACCAGAGAGTTGATGACAACTGGCCAGTAGGCCATAGACCTCCAGCATACAGTCTTTCATATGCAGGCTGTCGGCAATATCTTCGGCATGATGGAGCACGTCTATGGCTTTGGCATAGTGGGTCTGCTTGACGTAGACCTTGGCTTTCTCGACAATGGTGAAATAGACAAGGCGAGGGTATTCCACTTCGTCAATGAAACGTAGTTGCTGATCAAAAAGGGCTATTGACTCATCATACTCCTGATGCTCCTGATGCTGATAGGCCTTGTAAAGCAATTTGTTGTAATGGCGAAGCTTCCGAATCGGTTGACCGTCAGGTAGTTCCTCGTATTTTTTCCATTCATTGGAGATACTCTCCAAGCCATGTTGAATGGATGCCATAGAGACAACACTGGTTGCTGCTTTGTCGGTGTTGTCTTCATCGTGCGAGAGGATAGCTGCATTCATGGCTTTGATATAGTATTCCAGCGATTTACTTCCTAACTCGTGGCTGTGGCATTCCTCAGAGATGGTCTGATACATACATGCCAGTCCCAACCAGACTCGCGCGTTTTCCACATTGAGTTCTTCTATCATCTCACGTGCTTTATTCAGATAGTCGAAACAACGGGGATAATCGTAATAGGTATAGAAATAAATACTCCAAAGATGCATGCAGGCATCTACACACAACAATTGTTCTTCGCGCTTCTTACTGGTATAGCCTCTTTCTACAACTATGTTGAAACACATCTGGGCCTCTTGCAGACTGTCGCGTAACTGATATTGATTACCCGTTTTCAGGAGTTGAGGTAGGGGCATGTCAATCCATTTCGTAAAGTTGGCGGTTGCAGAACGAGACTGTGCAAAGCTTGGCGCATTGCTCAGCAGGCAACAGATGATAATGGGGAGAAAACGGACTATATGCAGCATATCATTTTGGGGCAGGGTTGTTACTTCCTCACAATAACACTACCACTAGCTTGATGGGTGGCCAGAATAAGCACTTCTGCAATCTGTACATGCTTGGGGGCATTGGCGGCATAAACTGCTACATCGGCTATGTCATCGCCGGTGAGGGGGTGAATGCCCTTATACACATTGGCTGCACGGCCTGTGTCGCCATGAAAGCGAATATTACTGAAGTTTGTCTCGACAAGGCCTGGTTTCAGGTTCGTCACGCGGACAGCAGTGTCGGCTACGTCAATGCGAAGTCCGTCAGAAAGGGCCTTTACTGCTGCCTTTGTTGCACAGTAGACGTTGCCACCGGCATAGGCTGCGTCGCCTGCCACAGAGCCGATGTTGATGATATGACCACGATTGCGCTCTACCATACTAGGTACCACAAGGCGCGTCATAGTCAATAATCCCTTGATATTGGTGTCAATCATCGTATCCCAGTCTTCGGGCTCACCCTTGTATTCAGCTTCCAGACCTAAGGCTAAGCCTGCATTGTTCACCAGAATGTCAATCTCTTGCCAGTCGGCGGGTAGCGATGAGATGAGCTCTTTCGCTTTGGCGCTGTCTCTCACATCAAAAACCAAGGGGAGTACTTGGACTCCTTGCTGGGTGAGCTCGTTCTTGATATCTTCCAGTCGTTGCTCGTTTCTTCCAGTCAGAATCAATTTGTCACCATTCTTGGCAAACTTTTTTGCGCAGGCTAGACCAATACCACTGGTTGCACCTGTAATTAATACGATCTTATTCATAGCCGTGTGTCACTTGTTGTCTTTTGCTTGCTTTGCGAATTCAAAAAGAGCCAATGGGAGATGGCAGTAGCCTGTGGGGTTCTTGTCAAGATAGTCTTGATGATACTCTTCTGCTGAATAGAAACGGTTCAATGGCTGTTTCTCTACGACAAGGGGCTCGTTGTATTTTTGTTGCTCCTCGGCATACACCTTATTTATAATGTGAAGGTCGGTATCGTCTGTGTAATAGATGCCCGTGCGATAGCGGGTACCCTCGTCATGCCCTTGCTTGTTGAGGCTTGTGGGGTCGATGGCTTTGAAGAACATTCTGACTAGGAATTCAAGACTAGCCACCTCCGGGTCGTATTTCACCCGTACCGTCTCAGCGTGGCCAGTTTCGTCAGAATATACCTCCTTGTAAGTCGGGTTATCTGTGTGGCCATTGGCAAAGCCAACCTCTGTTTCAATCACGCCTTCAATTTGTTTGAAGAAATGTTCTGTTCCCCAGAAACAACCTCCTGCAAAGTAAATTTCTTTTTCCATTATTCTAGATTAACTTTTGTTTCTGTGAGCAAAGGTACGCAAAATTATTCGATTTCCCGAAAAAAACTATCGAGAATTAGGATTGTTTATGAAAGCATTTGGAATGACGGAAAAAAATGAGTAACTTTGCAGCTCAATTCAAAAACCATTAGAAAAAGTAATGAGAAGAGTTTTTCTCGCATTGATGGCCATGTTTTGTGTAATGGCTCAGGCACAAAATGCGTCGCAGCCTAATGAGGCTCGCAAGACATTTGATAAGGTTTACAATATGGTGTTTGGCCCCCAGGGCTCGACGCTGCGCTATGACGTGAATATAGTTGGGTTATATAAGACTCATGGTACCATATGGTATAAGGGGAAAAAACAACGCTTTTCTGACGAGCGTGTGAACACTTGGAACGACGGCACTACGGCCTATATGGTTTTTCGAAAGAAAAAAACGGTGGAAATCCATGCTGCTAATTCTGATAAGAAAGACAAATATTCGGGTAAATTTAAGTTTGATCTCAATGACTTCGACTATAGTATGATGACAGAAGGCTCTGATTTGTTGTTTGTTTTGAAGCAGCATAAAAAAGCTAAGGGAACCATCAAAGAGGTTCGCGCTTTGGTCGATTCCAAAACATTGACCCCCAAGTATGTGAAACTGAAGGTTGCATTGTTCTGGGCTAAAATTAAGATAAGTAACTTTAAGTATGGAGGTATCTCGGACGACATGTTTGTGTTTCCTGCCAAGAATTACAAAGAGGGTTATAAATGGATTGACAAACGTAATGATTAGTGGCGTTTGTTAAGGCAGACATCGCAAATGCCGCAATCGCAGGAACGTGTTTCACCAAAATATTGTAACAGCAAGCGACTTCGACAATATAGGTCGCTTGTTGCGTATTCCAACATTTTGTCGATGCGCTGGATATAGCGTTTTTTTAGGTCATCATATATTTCAGCGCCGATGAATAGGTGTTCGGATAATTCACGTCGTTGGGTATAGCGGATAAAAGGAATGTGCTTCTGGGGGATGAAGTTGAGAATGCGTTTCTGGGTAAGTGAACGCAGAATCATATAGACTTGTGGTTGGGTGAGAGTGCATTGCTCGGCTAATATGCTTTCGTCAATATAGGCATAGTCTTGAAAAAGTCCACTATATGTTCGCAGGAGGGCTGTGATGACAGCGTCCTCTTGGGGGGAGTTGCCATGAAGACGATAGAGTTCATCGCGTTCGATGGTGAACTTTATTCGGGATTGGGTCTCGTCTTCAGCTCGATAGTCAATGTAGCCTGCACGTGTCAGTATTTGAAGAGCTGATATTGTGGGGATGGGGAAATGCTTAAAGGTGCGACAGAATCGTTCGATTGGAAATTCGAAGGTGGCATTGTAGCCCGACCCTACACCAATCTGATAGAAGTAAGCCAATTGGTCATAGATGTCACGAATATAGTCTTTCTCAGGGAACGTGTCGGCAATGCGTTTTTTCAATTTCATCTTGTCTGTATCGTCGTGAAGCAGTATGGCATAAGACTTCTGACCATCTCGACCAGCACGTCCAGCTTCCTGAAAATAGGCCTCAAGGCTATCTGGGCAATCCATGTGGACAACCGCACGAACATCAGGTTTGTCAATCCCCATTCCAAATGCATTAGTTGCAACAATGACGCGCATACTATTGTCCTGCCATTGACGTTGCTGTTGATCTTTTTGTTGGTTGTCGAGTCCGGCATGAAAAAATGTTGATTTGATGCCCGCTTTGGTGAGGAAGTCTGCATATTCTTTAGTACGCTTTCTGCTACGTACATATACAATGGCGGAGCCTTTGATGCTTTTGAGAATATGTAGTAGTTGATACTCTTTGTTCATTGTGTGGCGAACGACATAGGCAAGGTTTTTGCGCTCGAACGACATACGAAACACTCGCTTCTCCTTGAAATTTAGTCGTTCCTGAATATCGTCTACCACCTCTGGCGTCGCTGTAGCTGTGAGAGCGAGAATGGGTACGTCTGGTAGGTCCTTTCGGATGTTGGCAATATCAAGATAGGAAGGACGGAAATCATAACCCCACTGACTGATACAATGGGCTTCGTCAACACAGATGAAGCATACCTTCATGTGGCGTAACTTCTGGTGGAACAAATCGGAAGAGAGACGCTCAGGGGAGACGTATAATAGTTTGACACCACCAAAGATGGCATTCTCGAGGGTTACAACAATCTGGTCATGACTGAGGCCGGAATAGATGGCTGAAGCCTTAATGCCCCTTCGGCGCAGGTTCTGCACTTGATCTTTCATCAGGGCAATGAGAGGGGTGATGACAATACACACGCCTTCTTGTGCCAATGCTGGTACTTGGAACGTGATACTTTTGCCACCTCCCGTAGGCATCAGTCCCAGAGTGTCGTGACCAGCACAAATTGAGTCGATGATTTCGTGCTGAATGCCGCGAAAGTCATCATAGCCCCAATATTTCTTTAGAATTGATCTATAATTATCAATTTTCAATTTTCAATTATGAATTATCAATTGTCAGCCTCTGATGGTTTAATATCTTCAATTTGAAGTTGCACTTCGCCACGTTTATATATATTCTCTTCGATGGTATAGCAGATGTCAAACGATCGCTTTGATTTGATGTAACGTGCTGCTTGGCTCTGTCCAAAAGCGATGCCATTCATTACATTCGATGAGCGTGAGTCTACCAACTCAAGTTTGATATGCTCCTGCTGTTTACCCACTACTTTTGATGTGCCGTAGTCATAGACGCCGCGTGTGCAGAATAAGGGTTTGGGATTCTCTGGTCCGTGAGGTGCAAATTTCTTCAAGTCGTTGTGCATCTTTTTAGTGATGTCCTTGAAATCCACCTCCGACTCGATGTCGAGAGTTGCCTCGGTCTGTTCAATATGAATATGTTCGCTAACGTACTGTTGAAAACGACGACGGAACTCAGGTATGTTTTCAACCTTCAATGACAGGCCTACGGCATAGGTGTGACCTCCGAAGTTCTCCAGCAGGTCGCGACAGCTCTTTACAGCATCATAGATGTCATAGCCAGCCACGCTGCGGGCAGAACCTGACGCCATGCCATCGTTGCAAGAGAGAACAACCGTAGGACGGAAATACATGTCGGTCATACGTGAGGCCACAATACCTACTACGCCTTTCTTCCAACCTTCACCATAGAGCACAATGGCAGCCTGATGCTCTTGACTTTCTAAGCGGGCCACAATCTGGTTGGCCTCCTCAGTCATTTGCTTGTCAATATCCTTGCGCTGCTCGTTGTATTCATTGATATGGGTGGCCTCAGTGAGCGCACGCTGGAAGTCCTTCTCCACCAGCAGGTCAACGGTCTCTATGCCATTCTGCACACGTCCGCTGGCGTTGATGCGGGGACCTATCTTGAAGATAATGTCGCTCATGGTAATCTCACGACCTGTGAGGCCACAGATCTCGATGATACTCTTCAGACCCACAGAAGGGTTCTGGTTCAACTGCTTCAAACCGTGGAAGGCCAAAATACGGTTCTCGCCCATCACCGGCACAATGTCGGCAGCAATGCTGACGGCACAGAAGTCGAGTAGGGGAATGAGTTGCGAGAAGGGAATGCCATTGTTTTTGGCAAAGGCTTGCATGAACTTAAAGCCTACGCCACAACCACACAAGTCCTTGAATGGATAGGTAGAGTCGGTACGCTTGGGATTGAGAATGGCCACGGCACGGGGCAACTCATCATCAGGCACATGGTGGTCGCAGATAATAAAGTCAATGCCCAGACTCTTGGCATAGTCAATCTCTTCGATGGCCTTGATGCCGCAGTCGAGCACGATGATAAGCTTGACGCCAGTCTCGGCGGCATAGTCCAAACCCTTGCGACTGATGCCATAGCCTTCGTCATAGCGGTCAGGGATGTAGTACTCGATATTCGAGTAGAATTGCTGTAGGAACTTGTACACCAGCGCCACTGCTGTGCAGCCGTCTACGTCATAGTCGCCATAGACCATGATGCGTTCTTTGCGGCCCATTGCATCGTTCAGGCGGTCAACTGCCACGTCCATGTCGTTCATCAGGAACGGGTCTATCAACTCGTTAAGCATAGGACGGAAGAATCGCTTGGCAGCCGATTCTGTCCTGATGCCTCGCCTGATAAGCAGATCGGCCAGCACGGGGCTCATGCCAATTTTCTCGGCTAGCTCGTTAGCCTGTTGCTTGTGCTCTGGTGTAGGTTGTTCGTAATTCCATTTAAAATTCATTATATTGTTATTTTTATCTGCGCTTTAGGTGCCATAATTGCCTGTTAAGGCAAAATAGCACACAAAGGTAACGATAAAAAATGAAAAAACGGAAAAATCTGCTGAAATTTAACAGATTCTTCCGCTTTTTTATCAATTATAGCGTCTGTGACTTAGATGCCGAGCTTCTTGCGAATGTTCTTGGGAATGGCGTTCTTGTTGATGAGGAAGTCCATCGTGTTGGCAGCGATGAAGGTCTTGGTCATATACCAGATGCCTTTGTAGTCGCCGGTCTCACCCCATGAGTTCTTCACCATGTAGTACTCCTTGCCGTTCTGGTCCTTGGCTACACCATAGATCAGCATTCCGTGGTCGTCGGTCAGTTCCCAGTTATCGAAACGCTCCTGGCGCATTTCCTGTGTGGGGATTACCTCGGGAACGGTGCATCCCAGCGAGTCGATGAGGTTCTTCTTCTTGGCAGCAGTCATCTTGAGCCACTTAGCCATGTCGCTACCAGCCAGACTCTCGGTCTTCTTGGTGTCGATGGCATAGGCCAGACCTGAACGCGTGAAGCCGTCCTCGCTCACGTCACCACCCCAGGCGATGGTGTAGCCATTGTTTACGGCGTTGTCGATGATCTGCATCATCTCGTCCATGGGCACGTTATAGCTCTGAGGGAAACGCCAGTTGTCCTGCACCTCTACAGCAAAAGTGGTGTAGAAGGGGTGGTGTGTGTAGCTGGTGATGCTCACATAGTCATCAAGGTTGATGCCGAGGCTCTGCATAAAGCTCTTCGGAGTGTACTTCTTGCCCTCGTAGGTGAACTCTGTGGGGCACTCACCCAGATAAGCGTCGAGGATGCCTTGCAGTCCGACCTTCCACTGGTTAGAGATTTTCTTGGCAGTGCTCTTTGAGATGGCAGCCACATAGGGCTCCAACAGTGAGAAAAACTCGTTGAAGTTGTTCAGTGAATCACCATAGAGTGAGCCGGGGAAAGGCATGATACCCTGGGGCACGATGCCGTATTTCTTCATTGTGGCCAGCACGTCCTCAGCTGAACCGCCCTGTGCAAACTGGCAGTCGCCGTGGAAACGCACCACCTGGATGGCACGATCCATATAGGTCTTGTTGGCAATGAAAGCCTCGTCGAGGTCATAGGTCTTGCCAGTAGCCTTCAGAATCTCGGCTTCGAAGAACGACAAAGTGCTATAGTCCCAGCAGGTGCCGCTGCGGTTCTGGTCCTTGATGCTGGTGATAGGATTCTCTTTGATGGTGGTGAAAACGGGTTTGTTCGATGCGGTCGAGTCTTTCTTTTCCTCGGCCTGTGCGCCCAAGGCCATCACGGCCAATAGCGCGAGTGTAAACAGTTTCTTCATTAAAATTAAATATCAATTAGTTTTTGTTCATAAATTCTTCTAATTCAGCGGGATGGTAGGGGATACGCTTGCTACCCAGGAAACGGCAACCGTCCTTTGTTATCAGCAGGTCGTCCTCAATGCGGATGCCACCAAAGTCCTTATAGGTGTCCAGCAAGTCGAAGTTGAGGAACTCCTTGCAATGCCCCTCTTTACGCCACAAATCAATGAGGTGGGGGATGAAGTAGATGCCGGGCTCGTCAGTCACCACAAAGCCTTCCTCTAGTTTACGACCCATGCGCAGGCAGTTGGTGCCAAATTGTTCGAGGTTGGGACGTGTCTCCTCGTCGAAGCCCACATAAATCTGCCCAAGCCCTTCCATATCGTGCACGTCCATTCCCATCATGTGGCCCAGTCCGTGAGGCAAGAACATGGCATGAGCACCAGCGCGAACGGCTTCCTCAGTGTCGCCTTTCATCAGATCTAACTCCTTGAGTTTATCGGTCATTAGACAACAGACGGCAAAGTGCACGTCGGCATATTTTACACCAGGTTTAGCCACCTCAAGCACGTAGTCGTGGCATTGTTCTACGATAGAGTATATTTCTAGCTGCTTCTGAGTAAACTTACCGCTCACAGGCATCGTGCGGGTGTTGTCGCTGCAATAGTCGTTCAACTCGCAACCAGCATCACACAGCGCCAGTCGGCCTGCTTCCAGGGGAGCATCACTGGGGTTGCCGTGCATTATTTCACCATGCTGACTGAAGATGGTGGCGAAGCTCACACCCTGTGCCAATGAACGGGCAATGCCATCCACCTGTCCACCAATGAAACGTTCGGTGACGCCGGGCTTGATGAGCAGTTGGGCCGTGGTGTGCATTGCATAACCCACGTCGCAGGCACGCTCAATGGCCTCAATCTCTTGAGGCTCCTTGGTTGCACGCATCTTGACAATAGCTTTGATGAGTGGCAGCGAGGCGGCCTCCTTTTGTTGCGAAGGATGAATGCCCAGCAAGTCCATGATCGTAATCTTGGTATCGTGGCGATAGGGTGGGAGGAAGTGTTTATTGACCATTGACCATTGACCATGTATCATTTTCTCCAATTCCTTCATCGGGGCTGTCTTGGTGACGCCTACCTCGGTGGCGAGATCGGCTACTGAGGGGGTGTAGCCCATCCAGACGATATCCTCTACGTCGATGTCATCGCCGAAGAGCCACTCCTCGTTGTTGTCTACATCGATGACGCCTACCAAGGCATCTCTGTGCTGACCGAAGTAGTACAGAAATGATGAGTCCTGACGGAACGGCGCATAGCCGTTAGCCGGATAATTGGCAGGTGACTCGTTGTTACCAAACAGTAAAACGAGCCCACTTCCCACCAGCCGTTTCAGTTCTTCACGGCGTCGAATATAAGTCTCTTTTTCAAACATATTGATAAGAAAAATGCGTTCAAACTTGAAAAACGTTGCAAATTTACGCATTTTTTATGAAAAAATATTATCTTTGCAGCAAATTTTTGTTAAGGACACATATATGGAGCGTTTAGGGCTTAACACGGGTTTGGTTCTTGAAGGAGGCGGCATGCGTGGCGTCTTTACCAGTGGCGTGCTTGATGCCCTGATGAAACACGAGATGTATTTCCCCTATGTGGCAGCTGTCTCGGCGGGAGCTTGCAATGGTTTGTCCTATATGAGTCGTCAGCCTCGTCGTGCCCGATTCTCAAACATCGACATGCTCCGGCGCTATGGTTATCTGTCGCTGAAGCACCTGTTGGTTCAGGGAAGTATCTTCGACCCTAACATCCTTTATGAGCGTTTTCCTGCTGAGATTGCACCGTTTGACTACGATACCTATACCCATAATCCGGCACCTTTCGAGATGGTGGCCACCAATTGTCTCACCGGTCAGGCCGAGTATCTCTCTGAGAAACACGATGCTCGTCGACTTACCTCCATTGCCAAGGCCAGCAGTTCGTTGCCTTATGTGGCTCAGGTGACTATGGTCGATGGTGTCCCGATGCTCGATGGCGGTATTGTTGACTCCATACCTGTGTTGCGCGCTGCCAGTCAGGGACATCCGTTCAATGTTGTGGTGATGACGCGCAACAAGGGTTTCCGCAGTACTGAGCGCGACATGAAAATTCCACCTATTATATATAAAGAGTACCCCCGACTGCGTGTGGCCTTGAGTCATCGTGTAGAGGTCTATAACGAACAACTCGAAATGGTGGAGCGTATGGAACGGTGGGGCGAGATACTCGTCATCCGTCCTCAGCGAAAGATGGAAGTAGGTCGTACCTGTAGCGACATTGCCAAACTGGAGCGACTCTATGAAGAGGGTTACGAGGAGGGTGACAAGTTCTGTAAGAACTATTTGTTGTAGAAAACCTTGTTTGCTTACAGTTTTGCAGACTGTTGCGTTGATTTTCTTACGATTTATTTGTTTAATTACTAAAAAAGTTGTAATTTTGCATATTAAAGGCATTAATTATTTTAAGGTAAAAAGAGAATGAGTGACAGATTGTATGTTTTCGACACAACGCTACGTGATGGTGAACAGGTGCCAGGGTGCCAATTGAACACCATAGAGAAGATTCAGGTAGCAAAAGCCCTTGAGATGTTGGGCGTGGATGTGATTGAAGCAGGATTCCCTATTAGTAGTCCTGGTGACTATAACTCAGTGATTGAAATTTCCAAGGCGGTGACGTGGCCCACCATTTGTGCCCTTACCCGCGCCGTTCAACGAGATATCGATGTGGCTGCTGATGCTTTGCGCTACGCCAAACACAAGCGCATCCACACGGGCATTGGAACCAGCGATGCCCACATCAAGTATAAGTTTAATAGCACTCGCGAGGAAATCATTGAGCGCGCTGTGGCTGCCGTGAAGTACGCCAAGCGTTTCGTTGACGATGTGGAGTTCTATGCCGAGGATGCTGGACGTACAGAGAATGAATATTTGGCGCAGGTAGTCCAGGCAGTCATCAAGGCAGGTGCCACGGTCGTCAATATTCCCGATACCACAGGCTATTGTCTGCCTGACGAGTTTGGCGGTAAGATTCGCTATCTGATGGAGCATGTTGATAATATCGATCGTGCCATCATCTCCACCCATTGTCACAACGACTTGGGCATGGCTACGGCCAATACTCTCGAAGGTGTGCTGAATGGTGCCCGTCAGGTGGAGGTGACCATCAATGGTATTGGTGAGCGCGCTGGTAATACATCTCTGGAAGAGATTGCCATGATCTTGAAATGTCATAAAGGCATTGATATCGAGACGAATATCAACACGCAGAAGATTTATCCCACCTCGCGTCTGGTGTCCAGTCTGATGAATATGCCTGTCCAACCCAACAAAGCCATCGTGGGTCGTAATGCCTTTGCCCATTCCAGTGGCATTCACCAGGACGGTGTGTTGAAGAACGTTCAGACCTATGAGATTATGGACCCTAAGGACGTGGGTATTGACGACAACTCTATCGTTCTCACCGCACGCAGTGGCAGGGCAGCCTTGAAGCACCGCCTGCATGTGAATGGTGTTGACGTGAGCGATGAGGAGGTGGTTGACAAGATCTACGAGAAGTTTCTGCAATTGGCCGACCTCAAGAAGGAGGTGAGCGATGTCGATGTGATGATGCTGGCCGGAGCCGACACCGCCGATCATCACGCCGTGAAACTGGACTTCCTCCAGGTAACCACCGGCAAGGGAGTCAAGAGCGTGGCTTCCATTGGTCTTGATATCAGTGGTCAAAAGTTCGAGGCAGCCTCTTCCGGCAATGGACCTGTGGATGCAGCCATCAAGGCCCTCAAGAAGATTATTATGAAGCAGATGACGCTGAAGGAATTCACTATTCAGGCCATCTCCAAGGGCTCCGACGATGTGGGTAAGGTCCATATGCAAGTGGAGTATCAGGGCATCATGTACTATGGTTTCGGTGCCAATACCGATATCGTGACGGCTTCTGTCGAAGCATACATTGACTGTATCAACAAATTCAAGAAGGAATCATGAACACACTCTTCGATAAAATATGGGACCACCATGTGGTACAGACCGTGACGGATGGTCCCACACAACTTTATATCGACCGCCTCTATTGCCATGAGGTGACGTCGCCCCAGGCCTTCGATGGCATGCGTCAGCGCGGATTGAAATGTTTTCGTCCTCAGCAGATCTTCTGCATGCCCGACCACAACACACCTACACACGATCAGGACAAGCCTATCGCCGACCCCGTATCGCGCAAGCAGGTTGAGACCCTCGAACGCAATGCCCGCGAGTTTGGCTTGGCGCACTTTGCCATGGGTTCACGTGACAATGGTGTTATCCATGTGGTGGGTCCTGAGAAGGGACTCTCGCTCCCAGGCATGACCATTGTCTGTGGCGACTCCCATACCTCCACCCACGGCGCCATGGGTGCCGTGGCCTTTGGCATCGGCACCTCCGAGGTTGAGATGGTCATGGCCTCGCAGTGCATCCTTCAACAGAAGCCTAAGACGATGCGCATCACCATCAGCGGCACCCTGCAGAAAGGAGTGACGGCCAAGGATGTGGCACTCTATCTGATGGCTCAGCTGACTACCTCTGGCGCCACGGGTTATTTCGTGGAGTATGCGGGTGATGTGGTGAAGAACCTTTCGATGGAGGGACGCCTGACACTTTGCAACCTGTCGATTGAGATGGGTGCGCGCGGTGGTCTTGTAGCTCCCGACGAGGTGACGTTCAATTATCTGAAAGGTCGCGAATATGCACCCAAGGGGCAGGCCTGGGACGAGGCCGTGGCCTATTGGCGCACGTTGTATAGTGGGAACGATGCTGTGTTTGACAAGGAACTGAGTTTTAGTGCGGAGGATATCGAGCCGCGCATCACCTATGGCACCAATCCAGGCATGGGTATCGGTATAACGGAGTTCATTCCGACAAATCTCAAATCTCCAGCCTCCGACCTCAAATCTCTCAACTATATGGGCTTCAAGACTGGTGAGCAATTGCTGGGCAAGAAGATTGATTATATCTTCCTGGGAGCCTGTACCAATGGTCGCATTGAGGACTTCCGTGCCTTCGCATCCATCGTCAAGGGTCGTCATAAGGCCGACAGTGTGGTGGCTTGGCTAGTGCCTGGTTCATGGGCTGTTGATAAGCAAATCCGTGAGGAAGGTCTTGATAAGGTCCTCGATGCTGCTGGATTTAAAATCCGTCAGCCAGGTTGTTCTGCCTGCTTGGCAATGAACGACGATAAGGTGCCTGCAGGAAAGTATGCTATGTCCACCTCCAACCGCAACTTCGAAGGCCGTCAGGGCCCTGGTGCACGCACCATCCTCTGTTCGCCGCTGGTGGCCGCTGCCGCCGCAGTCACTGGTGTCATAACAGATCCCCGCGACCTCCTATAGGTCCCATAAGTCTCATAAGTCCTATAAATCATGAAGCAAAAATTCACCATCATCACAAGCACCTGCGTTCCCCTGCCTTTGGAGAACGTAGATACCGACCAGATTATCCCTGCCCGTTTCCTCAAAGCCACCGACAAGGAAGGCTTTGGCGACAATCTCTTTCGTGACTGGCGATACGACAAAGAGGGTAATCCTATCAAGGATTTCGTGCTCAACGATCCTACTTATGGCGGATGCATCCTTGTCGCTGGCAAGAATTTCGGTTCCGGTTCCAGTCGTGAGCATGCCGCATGGGCCATTGCGGGCTATGGTTTCCGCGTGGTCATTAGCTCGTTCTTTGCTGATATCCATAAAAACAACGAGTTGAATAACTTCGTCTTGCCCGTGCAGGTCTCAGAGGATTTCCTTCAGGAACTCTTCCAGGCCATCCAGACCAACCCCCAGACACAGGTTGAGGTTGACCTGCCTCGTCAGACGGTAACCAATAAAGTCACCGGACGAAGCGAGTTTTTTGATATCAACGGCTATAAGAAGCATTGTCTGATGAACGGTCTCGACGACATCGACTTCCTGGTGGCTAATCAACAAAAGACAGAAGCATGGGAACAGCGCAACAAGTAAACGCCTATCAGCGTATTCCGCCCTTCGTCGAGATTATGGACTCCACGTTGCGCGATGGTGAGCAGACCAATGGCGTATCGTTCCTGCCGCACGAGAAGTTGGTGATGGCCCGCAAACTGCTCTCCGATGTCAATGTCGATCGCATCGAGGTGGCTTCAGCGCGCGTCTCTGAGGGCGAGCATGAGGCCGTGTCCAAAATCTGTGCCTATGCTCAGAAGCACGGACTCCTAGAGCGTGTCGAGGTATTGGGTTTTGTTGATGGCGGCCAGAGCATCGAGTGGATTTCCTCCTGTGGCGGATGCGTGGTTAATCTCCTAGCCAAGGGCTCGTTGAAGCACTGCACGCATCAGTTGCACAAGACAACAGAGGAACATATTGATGATATCCTGAGAGAGTTGGATTATGCTGCAGCAAAAGGCATCAGCGTCAACCTCTATTTAGAAGATTGGTCAAACGGAATGAAGGACTCTCCAGAGTATGTCTATCAATTGTTGGATAGTCTTGTGGCAACTACAGCTATCAAGCGTTTCATGTTACCAGATACCTTGGGCGTAATGAATCCTTTACAGGTGATTGAGTATTTCCGTAAAATGATGAAGCGCTATCCTGATGTACACTTCGACTATCATGCCCACAATGACTATGACCTGGCTGTCAGTAATTCTTTGGCAGCTGTATTGAGTGGTGCTCGTGGTTTGCATGTCACTGTAAATGGGCTGGGAGAGCGTTGTGGTAATGCACCGATGGCTTCCGTTCAAGCCATTTTGAAAGATCAGTTTCATGCTAAGACAAATATAGTGGAGAGTCAACTCAATGACCTTTCACGTATGGTGGAGAGTTTTAGTGGCATCAGTGTGGCCCCCAATCAGCCCATCGTCGGCGAGAATGTTTTTACCCAGGTGGCTGGCGTCCATGCAGATGGCGACTCCAAGGATAAACTCTATTATAATGAGTTGATGCCTGAGCGGTTCGGTCGCAAGCGCGAGTATGCTTTGGGAAAGAACTCAGGTAAGGCTAATGTCGCCAAGAATCTCGAGGAGTTGGGCTTGGAGTTGACGCCCGAACAGACGCGTCGTGTCACGCAGCGTATTACAGAGCTGGGTGATAAGAAGGAGATTGTCACTCAGGAAGACCTGCCCTATATCGTGTCCGATGTGCTCAAGCACGATGGTTCCGAGGACAAAGTCAAGCTCATCAGCTATGTCGTATCTACGGCCTATGGTCTGAAACCAGGTGCCAATGTTCGTGTTGAGATCAACGGTCAGCAGTATGAGGCAGGTGCCACGGGCGATGGTCAGTACGACGCCTTCGTCAAGGCCCTGCGTTACATCTATAAGAAGTATCTCAATCGCACGTTCCCCCTCTTGGCCAACTATCAGGTCACCATTCCTCCTGGCGGACGCACCGATGCTTTGGTTCAGACTGTCATCTCGTGGGATAACAACGGCAGCATCCTTCGCACTCGCGGCCTCGATGCCGATCAGACCGAAGCCGCCATCAAGGCCACCTTCAAGATGCTAAATATTATTGAGAATGAATATAATAATAGGTCGTAATATCGTCATTACGATATAACGAAACCCCGATATAACGAAATAAGAAATAATGAAATTAAAAATAGCAATCCTCCCGGGCGATGGAATAGGTCCGGAGATCATGAAACAAGGTGTGGCCGTTCTCGATGCCATTTCAGAGAAGTGTGGTCATGTGTTCTCTTACGAAGAAGCATTGGTGGGAGCCTGTGCTATTGAGACGGTTGGTGATCCTTATCCTGAGGCCACTCATATGGCTTGTATGAATGCTGATGCTGTACTCTTTGCTGCTGTGGGTGATCTGAAGTACGACAACAATCCCACGTTGAAGGTGCGTCCTGAGACGGGCCTGTTAGCAATGCGAAAGAAGTTAGGCCTCTTTGCCAACGTCCGTCCTGTAGCTACATTCGATTGCTTGCTCCACAAATCGCCACTCAAAGAAGATTTGTTGCATGGCGCAGATTTTGTAGTTATCCGCGAGTTGACGGGTGGCATGTATTTCGGAGAGAAATACCAAGATAACGATAAGGCTTTTGATACCAATGTCTATACCCGTCCAGAGATTGAACGTATTTTGAAAGTTGCTTTTGAAATGGCAATGACACGCAAGAAACATCTGACGGTTGTTGACAAAGCTAATGTCTTGGCTTCAAGTCGTTTGTGGCGTCAGATAGCAAAAGAGATGGAGTTAAGATATCCTGACGTGACCACAGACTATATGTTCATTGACAATGCTTCGATGCGTGTGCTCACTGAGCCACGTTTCTTTGATGTCATTGTTACCGAGAATACGTTTGGTGACATTCTCACAGATGAGACTTCATGCATCACTGGTTCTATGGGGCTTCAGCCATCATCCTCTTTGGGTGAACATACACCGCTGTTTGAACCGGTTCATGGTTCTTGGCCACAGGCTGCTGGACAGAATATAGCAAATCCGCTGGCACAAATTCTTTCGGCTGCTATGCTTCTGGAGTTTTTCGGTCTTAATAAAGAAGGTCAACTTATTCGTGATGCAGTCAATGCTTCGCTTGATGCAAATGTTTGTACCCCTGAGATTCAAGTGGAAGGTGGTGCACATTACGGAACAAAAGAGGTAGGTCAATGGATTGTAGATTATATCAAAAAAGCCTGATATGTGCGCTCTTGTTTGTTGTGGTGTCACACCAACAAACAATATATGCCCAAACTCCTGACCAGTGGCGCGATTCGCTGACAGTCCTTGCTAAGGCTATCAGTCAACATCCACAATCAGTAGACCTGCGTCTCAGAAAGGCTGCGGTCAATATTGAACTAAGTCAGTGGGATTATGCTATTGAGGAGTATGGTCGTGTGCTTCTTGTGGAACCGCGCAATCTGACTGCACTATATTTCAGAGCATATGCTTATGAGCATGTGCGACGCTATGAACTGGCAAAGGCTGACTATGAATCAATCCTGCGGCAGGTCCCTACAAATTTCGAAGCGCGGTTAGGTCTTGCTATGACCTTTCGTAAAATGGGAAAGTTTGTCGATGCCTTGGATGCCTTGAGCCAACTAGTACAGTTCTCTCCTGACTCAGCTTATGCCTATGCAGCGCGTGCAGGTCTTGAGGTAGAGTTAAAACAGTATGATGCCGCCCTCTATGACTGGGATGAAGCCATTCGCCTAGATACTGCTAATGTAGAGTTCCGGGTGTCAAAGGTTGATGTGTTGTTGGCTATGAATAAAAGGAACGAGGCTCGTGCCTTTCTTAATGAAATGATACGTATGGGCGTACCACGTGCAGCACTGAGGGAATGGTTGGAGCGTTGCAAGTAAGCAACGCTCCAACCATTTATCCTTTTATCTCCTGAATATTCTTGATTGTAATGTCTCTTTGTGGGTATGGTATCTCAATACCATTCTCATTGAGCGTATTATAGATGCACTTCAATACATCGCTGATGACGTATGATTTCTTCACGGCGTCGGCCCACACAAATAGATTGAAATCTACACTTGATTCATTCATGCCACTCATCACTGTCTTCACTCTCTTTTCAGGATCCATTCCTTCTAGGTGTAATGAGTTGACGGCCTCTTCCACTAATGCAGTAACCTGATTAAGGTTTGAGCCATATGCCACGCCGAATGGGATTACTGCTAGAACATACCCATGATTGCGTGTCAGATTCTTATAATTCTTGGCAAACAACTGACTATTCTGGAAGGTGATAACCTCTCCATATACAGACTCTACAATGGTTGATGTGTAACTAATTGAAGTGACCTTTCCTCTTGTCCCGTCCACCTCAATCCAATCTCCTACCTTGATACGACCGGCCATTAGCGATGCTCCATAGTAGATGTTCTCGATGATATCTTTCGATGCGAAACCGATACCTGTAGACAAACCACCTGAGATGGCTAGCAACCAAGATATGCTGATATGCATGATGGATAACGACATAATCAACCAGACGCCCCATACTAAAACTTGTATTACGTTGCGCCCCATTACCTCCTTACTGGCTGCTGTGCTCGGATCCTGTGTCTTGTAATGTAGTCGCATAAAAGACAAGATAGTATTTGATGCGTACGAGAAAATGAAAAATAGGTTGGTCACCATGCTCAGCTTCAAGATGCTAATCTGCAAGTTTTCGAGGTCAATATAGTTCTTCTTGAAAATCTGCCAGCATAAGTCGCTGAGATTGAACACATCAGCAGCCCAATAGATGGATAGCATGACTGAACACACGCCCATAATGGGTAGTACTACTTTATATATTAGTTTGAAAAGCCACGTCTGAGTGATAGGTTTTTCTTCATAATTGTGCTTGTCGCTATGCAGCTTTAGATATCTACTGATACAAGTAATGGTTAGTATGCAGGTCAACTGCATAATCCACCATATTAGAATCTGTACAGCCAATAGGGTGTAGCCCATCCACGAACATACCAACGATAGAATAAATATTCCTTGAGAAATGTAGGTGTAGAACATATCCGACTTAGGCACGTTTTGGTGATGGTGGTGCATCATAAGCCATTGCCATAGTGTGCATAATAGTAGTAGAGGGGGGAATGTTAGATTCACCAACTCCTTCGGGATAAGGATAATACGAAATACTATTACCACAAAACCAACAAATACCAGTGGGGAGTAAATTCTAAAAGCGCTCTTAATCTGGTTTCCGTTCACACGTAACAATAGTGATATCAGGATTACACTCAAAAGCCATGCGTATTCAATCAGTAGTTCACTAGCCATCAAGATGAAGTTCTGACGCAAGGTGGCGTGAAGCAGTCCAAGTATGGCGGCAAAGGTGATAGTGGTGGATGCTAAGTTTACGCAGGTGCGTTTCTTCATAAACTCCTTAGTGTGGAATCGCTTTGGCAATAGCCTAAATACTAAGAGATTCAGCAATACGGCTATCATTACATAGAAAGCGATGGTCAGGAATAGTTGCATGATTACAGAACTGTCCCAGTCTGACCCATTCTCGTTGGGACTATACTTATCATCGATGATATCAATAACCTGTTTGAATTTCTCCTTGAAATGACCAAGAACAATGAGATAATTTTCACCTCCGTTTAGAAAGATTCCTGTCTGAATGTCATTATATCGCTTGTTGGCATAGTCGTTCAAATTCTTAAGACGCAGTTCTGCCATCTCGTAGAAAGTGATATAGTCTGCTACTTGCATACGGTTGCTAATCAGAGTATTATGTATGTTGGTGGCCAGTGTCAGACAGACGTTACGATCAGTTTTTGCCTGTTGGTTTAACAAGTCGGGGCGCATTGATTTGAGACTGTTAATTAGACTGTCATATTTCGCAATCTCGATGTCACTTTCTTCCAAAAACGTACGGAAGGGTAGCTGCTGGCGCTGAAAATCCTGATACTGCTCTGTTGCTTCATGACAGGCGTATGTCAGGTCAAATACATAATCTGGTTTTTGTGAGTATAGCATCAAAGCATTCTGATTGCTTTGCTTGATGGTCTCTTTCAGTTGGTTTATAATCTCTTGCGTTTCAACCTTTCGCTCTTCTGCCAGACTGTTCAGTTCCTGATGCTTCTCAGTCAGTTCGGTGCGCAGAATGTTTAATGTCTGCTCTAAGTTCTTTTCTTTCAGTACTGCATGAGCATTTGTCAGAACGAAAAATGTAAGTAGGGTGATAGCTATTTTTTTCATATTTTCGATTTTTCTGTCTTTTTTGTGGTTGCAAAGGTATAATATTTTTTTGAGATGACAACATAATGAGACTTCATTTTACGAAGTTTTTGTTTCTCTATATAATATAATAAATATGGTGTGTAGTATTAGAAGTTCAGACAAATGCATGTTTTTGCTATTTTTTTTAGAAAAAAGATCCCAAAAGTTTTGGTAGTTCGGAAAATAGTCGTACCTTTGCATCCGCTTACGAGGAACACCTCCTCCGGAGCACTAAAAGAAAGAGTTCTTTGAAAGATTTACATAGACAGAAGTAGTACAAGAAGCGAGAGCAGAAATGCTCTTGGGTAGAACGAAACAAACCGTTTAATTCTTGAGAATTTGGATAGTCGTTCTGAGACAGATTACTCCTAGGCTACCTAGGTTATCCTAGGCAATCCTAGAAAAAGAAATACATTTTACAATGAAGAGTTTGATCCTGGCTCAGGATGAACGCTAGCTACAGGCTTAACACATGCAAGTCGAGGGGCAGCATGAGATTAGCTTGCTAATCTTGATGGCGACCGGCGCACGGGTGAGTAACG
>Ga0265299_10000439_pt1 | contig 52241 bp, 39 predicted proteins | sample AusTroGonzalo_MG_4_FD_193485 | JGI IMG/M metagenome (GOLD analysis project Ga0265299, IMG submission 193485) | Bovine rumen microbial communities from tropical cattle in Woodstock, Queensland, Australia - Gonzalo_02 | ecosystem: Host-associated > Mammals > Digestive system > Stomach > Rumen ...
CGGGCTTACGGTATAGCGATGGGGGGGATCTGCCAGCCGAACTCGGCTGGCAGTTGGGGGATTTTAATCGCAGGATTTTGAGTGGGGCTGCGATGGCATCACAGGAAATTGGAAGAAGATTTTCATGGTTCGGGGTTGTTATGTGTGGTTTTCAGGTATTTCGTGCTTACGTGCTTACGGTATGCCGCTGGGGGGGGGCTGCCAGCCGAACTCGGCTGGCAGTTGGGGTTTCTTGATCGCAAAATATTGAATGGGACTGCGATGGCATCACAGGAAATTGGAAGAAGATTTTCTGGGTTTGGGGTTGTTGTGTGTGGATTTCGGTATTTCGTACTTACGTGCTACTGGTATAGCGATGGGGGGGGATCTGCCAGCCGAACTCGGCTGGCAGTTGGGGGATTTTAATCGCAGGATTTTGAATGGGGCTGCGATGGCATCACAGGAAATTGGAAGAAGATTTTCTGGGTTTGGGGTTGTTGTGTGTGGATTTCGGTATTTCGTACTTTCGTGCTTGTGGTATAGCGATGGAGGGGATCTGCCAGCCGAACTCGGCTGGCAGTTGGGATCAGTGTTGGTGGTTAATAAATGAAAAAACACCTCGTCTTGGGAGACGGGGTGTTTGGGGTATGGCCTTCGATTGGAAGGGGGCGGCTATCGCACGATGTCGATCTCGTCAATAAGATTCTGTGCACCGGCGTATTTGTCTATGACCCAGAGCATGTAGCGTGAGTCGAGGCAGATGCAGCGCTGGAGGTTCTCCTCGAAGTCGATGTCGCCGCTCATGGCTTCGCTGTTGCCGTCGAAGGCAAGTCCGATGAGGTTACCATGAGCATCGATGACAGGCGAGCCTGAGTTGCCACCGGTGATGTCGTTGTTGGTGATGAAGCAGGTGGGCAGCTGTCCCTTGCTGTTGGTATAGCGGCCAAAGTCTTGGGCATAATAGAGGGTTTTCAGACGGATAGGGACTTCGAATTCGCCACCTTTGGGGCCTTCTTTCTGAATGACACCGTCGAGAGTGGTGTAGTGGCTGTAGGAAACAGCATCCTTGGGGCTGTAGGCCATAACATTGCCGTAAGTGAAGCGGATGGTGGAGTTGGCATCTGGGGACAGGAGCTTTTTGCCGTTGTTGATCTGCAGAATGCCATCAACAAAGTCGCGTGTTCCACGTGTCAGACCTTCCCTCGATTCTTTTGGAGCCATCGAATAGACTTCGCGATATTTATTGTAGGTTTCCATGGCGGCCAAGAAGATGGGGTCTTTGTCGAGAACTTTGCGGCTGGGTTTGTCGAGAAATTTGTTGAAGGCCTCTTGGTTGGCGAAAATGCTTTTTTTGTAGAGTTCCTGAGTGTATTTCACGAAGTCGCTTTTGTATTTTTTGTTGGCTTGTTTGAGGAAGTCAGGGCAATAGCGTTGCTCCATGTTAGAAAAGACGTATTTCGTCATTGCGGCGAAAAGTTTCATTTCGGTTTCCTGGTTGTAGTCTTTATAGAAGTTGTCGGCCTCTTTGCGAACTTCAGCGATGGCGTCGTCGCGTTGGTAGCGGTCTTCGAGTTCAAGTATCTGTTGCAGCCCCAGTCCTGTACCTACAGCATGCCAGAGGATTTCAGGGCCTTCGAGGAGACCTTCGTCAAGGTACATCATAGCTGCCCGATAGGGTCGGCGCTCTTTGTAGCCGTCGCTTATCAGTTGCAGGGCTTGCTGGTATTTAGGGAGCTGACCTTGAGCCCATTTTGAAAATTCTTGCTCGGTTTGACGTTTTACTTTCAGGGTATTGAGTTGTTTGAGGGCTTTGTTCTGCTCGTTGCTGTATTTCCAGTAGTTGGAGCAGGAGGCGTATTTGGAGGCATATTGAATACGAGTTTGTTGGCTTGCGGCCATTTCCTCGCGCAGGATGTTGATTTTAACGGTGCGAATCTCGTAGCGGAGCTTGTTGGTTACATCCATGGTTTCTTCGAGGCCGTAGGAGGTGAGGAAACGGTCGGTGGTGCCAGGGAAGCCCATAACCATAGCGAAGTCGCCTTCGTTAAGTTCTTTTGCACTTACGGGCAGGTGGTGCTTGGGTTTGAGGGGCACGTTGTTCTTGCTATAGGGGGCGGGGGTGCCGTCGGGTGCCGTATAGATGCGGAAGAGGGAGAAGTCGCAGGTGTGGCGCGGCCATGACCAGTTGTCGGTGTCGCCGCCGAACTTACCCATCGACGAAGGAGGGGCACCGACGAGGCGCACGTCCTTGTAGATTTTGTGGATGAAGAGGAAGTATTGATTGCCGTTGAACATTTCTTTCACCGTGGCTTCACAGCCAGGATTGTCTTTTTTTGCTTTCTCGGCAATTTCTTTAGAAAGGCGAGCTACAGTTCTGGCGCGGTCGCCCTCACCCATATCATCAGCCAAGGCATCGGTTATTTGTGAAGTGACGTCGTCCATTCTTACAAGTATAGAGGCCGTGAGGCCAGGGTTTGGCAGCTCCTCTTCTTTTGAATAGGCCCAGAAGCCGTCGCGGAGGTAGTCGTGCTGAACGGTGGAGTGCTCCTGGAGTTTGCCGTAGCCGCAGTGGTGGTTGGTGGAGACGAGGCCCTGGTCGGAGATAATCTCGCCGGTGCAGAAGTGCCAGAAGGGGCGACCGTCGTTGCCGAGACCCACGATGGCGTCTTTGAGACAGCTCTTGTTGACGCTGTAGATGTCCTCGGGAGAGAGTTTAAAACCGGCTTTCTGCATGTCGGCATAGCTTTTTCCGACGAGCGAGAGCAGCCACATGCCTTCGTCGGCATACATTCTCGGCATCGCACAAACGAGTGCCAGAAGTGCTGTAATAAAGAGTTTTTTCATTGGTGTAAGTTTATTTTTGTTTTTGTTTGTTTCTTGTGAATAGTGAATGGTGAATTGACAAATGTATTTGCTAACTGCCGAAATTGTTGATATGTGGATAGGTTGATATGTTTTCGTTTTGGTTATCGTTTTCGTTGCCCGAAGAGCTGCCAACTACTTCTTCTTGAACCAGGAGAAGATGTCGCGGTAGGTGATTTTCTTGCCGTAGAGGAGTATGCCGCGTTTGTAGATGCGTCCGGCTATCCAGGTGTTGAGCGGCACGAAGAGCAGCAGGAGTGCGATGGAGACGGCCGCCTGCCAGGCGGGGACTCCGAACGGTATGCGTATCATCATGGCCACCGGCGAGGTGAAGGGGATGAACGAGAGCCAGGTGGAGAGCGAGCCGGTGGGCTCGTTGATTATGGCCGGCATCATTATCATCACCAACATAAGCGGTATGGTCACAGGCAGGGAGAACTGCTGCGCGTTGGTGTCGCTGTCGACGAGAGCTCCGACGCCGGCGAAGAGGGTGGCGTAGAAGAAATAGCCGAGGGTGAAATAGATGAGGAACATCGCGATAATGAGCGGGAAGTTGATGGCGGTAAGCCCCTGGACGAGCTCGGTCACCACGGGGGCGTCGTTCAAGGCCTGCATCTGCTCGACCGCGTCGGTGCCCTTGGTGGCTATCTCGGTCATGTTCTGACGTGCTTTGGCGGCTTCGAAGAGTTCGGGGTTGGAGGCTTGTATGCCCACAAGGCCCACCATGGAAAGTATGATCCACAGGGCGAACTGGGTCAAGCCCACAAGGCCTATGCCTATCACCTTGCCCATCATGAGCTGGAAGGGTTTGACGCTCGACACAATCACTTCGACGATGCGCGAGGTCTTCTCTTCGGACACGCCGGTCATCACCTGACCGCCGAACATAAGCACCACGAAGAATATGACAAGTCCGAGCACAAGGCCTATGACCATCTTGACTTCGAGAAAGCCGTCTTTGCCGGTTTCGAGGTCTTTGGTGTGGACCTTAATCTTGGTGGCGTTGACCTGGTCGAATTCCTCTTGGGTTATGCCGTGAACGTCTTGCAGGATGATGGTACGGATGTGGCTTTGGAGCTGCTCGGAGATTTCGCTCTGGAGGTCGGCTGAAGGAACCTTGCCTTTGTAGTAGAGGAAGGCGTCGCCGGGGATGGTTGTCTCGCGAGCGGGTATGTAGAGGACGGCGGTTACGGAATCCTCGTCTTCCATGCGCCGTTGGGCGTATTCGACGCTGCCGGCATACTGGTAGAAAATCTCCTTGGACGACTTGAAGGCGCCATCGAAGAGCTTGGTGTCGTCAACCACCAGCACGGTGGTCTTCGCGTGAGGACGCAGCGCCAGATAGATGGGGACGGCATAAAGGCCGGCGAGCAGCAAAGGCACCACGATGGTGAGTATCCAGAACGATTTTTTCTTGACTCGCGAAAGATATTCGCGGCTTATTATCAAAAGTATCTTTCTCATTGACTTACGGCTTCAATAAATATATCGTTCATGGATGGAAGAATCTCCTGCAGCGCTGTCACCTGACCCTGCGGCATCAGCGCCGAAAGCAGGTCGTTGGAGGAAGCTGAGGGAGGAAGGCTCACATCGGCGACATAGAGACCTTTCTCGTCGTTGGCGTTTTTCACCTCGAAACCGGACGGTAGGGCTATGGAATTGTCGTCGGAGTGACGTGCCTCGACGTGGTAGAGGTTTTTGCGATACGACTGGCGTATCTCTTTCACGTTGCCGCTGAGCACCACTTCGGCGTGGTTGATGAGCGCTATGTCGTCGCATATCTCCTCAACCGACGACATGTTGTGGGTAGAGAAAATAACCGTCGCACCCTCGTCGCGCAACCGCAGTATCTCTTTTTTCAGCAGGGTGGCGTTGACTGGGTCGAAGCCGCTGAAAGGCTCGTCGAAGATAAGCAGTTTGGGGTTGTGCAGCACGGTGGTGACGAACTGCACCTTCTGCTGCATGCCTTTAGAAAGTTCCTCGACCTTGCGGTTCCACCAGGTGTCGATTTCGAGGTGGCGGAACCACCAATGCAGGCGTTTCTCGGCTTCGCTCTGCGAGAGACCTTTCAACCTGGCGAGATACATCGCCTGCTCGCCCACTTTCATCTTCTTGTAAAGGCCGCGTTCCTCGGGCAGATAGCCGATGTTCTCGACGTCCGACTGACGTATGGGGTGCCCGTCGAAGACAATCGTGCCCTCGTCGGCTTGGAGGATTTGGTTGACGATGCGTATGAGCGTCGATTTGCCGGCTCCGTTGGGTCCCAGCAAGCCAAAGATACGCCCGGTGGTCACCTCGGCGGAGACGTCGCGGAGCGCATAGAAATCGCCATAGGTCTTGGTTACGTGTTCTACTTGCAGCATGTGGCGAAGTTGGAATTCAGAAACAGGTTATTATTTTACTACAAGTTTTTTCATGGCAGACTGCTTGTTTCCTTGGCGGATGCCAAAGAGATAGATGCCTTTATGCAAATTTTCCACGTTGAGGATGATCGAGCCGTTGCCTGAAACTGGTTGTTGCATAATTTCACGACCCATGATGTCGGTAAGTACTATAATTGCAGAACCTTCAACAGAATAGTTGACATTGGCAAAATTGGTGGCAGGGTTTGGGTAGGCGTTGGAAATATTCTCGATGCTCACATTTTCAATACCTTCAAAGGATTCATAGGTCAAAGCAAGGGTGAAGGTAAGGTCGTCAAGATCGGTAGTATTGTTGTGGAGTATGATTGTGATGTTCTCGGTAGTACCGTTTTCGGTGCTGGATGGCACTTTGAAATGTACCGAAACAAGCTTGTTGGATTCCTCGACTGCCATATCAACAGTGGCCTCGGTACCAAGATAGCACCGGTTGCCACACACAGATGCAACAGAAAATGTGTTTGCTGACGTTGTAACACCTTTCAGAGTAAAATGTAAAGCTTCTGAGCCTGTGTTTGAAAGAAACATCTCCAAAACAGCGTCCTCAACGTCGTGGCCTTTACTTGTAGTGGTTAAGGAAATGGTTTGCCCATCGGAAATGGCATTTCCCTCGTGGGTTAATGTGAACGATTGTGCATTGGCAATCATGGCCAAGGCCACTAAACTGATGATTGATAATAATTTCTTCATGATTATGTGTTTTTTAGGTTTGTAATTCTATTGTTTATATTTCATTATGCCATACTCAGAAGTTCATCCACCACTTTCTTCACCCCCGTGCCGGCTTTCTCCTGATATATCTTGATAGGACGGCTGATAGGCACCGCCTTCGGGTCAACAAGCCAGCAGGGCGACGTGCGCGGTACATAGTGTATCAAACCTGCTGCGGGATAGACGTTCATCGAGGTGCCTATGACTACGAAGTAGTCGGCCTCTTCGCACAATGCCGCCGCCGGCTCGATGTTCGGCACCGCTTCGCCAAACCACACGATGTGGGGCCTCAGCTGTGCTCCGTCGGGTGCTTTGTCGCCCAGATGTATCTCGCGGTCGCCGATGTCTATAATCAGGTTGTCGTCTTTGTCGCTTCTGGCTTTGGTAAGCTCGCCGTGCAGGTGCAGCACATTCGTTGACCCCGCCTGCTCATGCAGGTTGTCTATATTCTGTGTGATGATTCTCACATCGTATTTCTCCTCGAGGCGCACCAGCTGGCGGTGGCCTTCGTTGGGTTTTGCCTTGAACACTTCCCTGCGGCGGGCGTTGTAGAAATCGAGCACCAACTTAGGATCGCGCACGTAGGCGTCGTAGGTCGCCACATCCTCCACACGGTATTCCTCCCACAACCCGTCGCTGTCGCGAAACGTCTTGATGCCGCTCTCCGCACTTATCCCCGCCCCAGTCAATATAACTAATTTTTTCATATTTCTTTACTAACTGCTGACTGCTAACCACTTTATCGCCCTGTGCGGGCACGCACTTACTTCTCCACCACTGTGAACACCGTGCGTCTGTTCTGGGCGCGGCCCTCTTCGGTGGTGTTGTCGGCTATTGGTTTGCTTTCTCCATACCCTTTATATTGCAGGCGTGCCGCATCCACTCCGTTCTTCACCAGATAGTCGTACACCGACTTGGCGCGGTTCTCTGACAGTTTCTGGTTGGCAGCGTCCGATCCCACGTCGTCGGTATGGCCCTCTAGCAACACCCTCATTTTGGGGTTCTCTCCCATAAGCATAACCAGCTTGTCGAGTTCCACCGTTGACTCCTCTTTCAAATCCCACTTGGCCGTCTCGAAGAAGACGTTGCGAAGCGTGATACTCGACCCCACCTCTATCGGTTCGAGAGGTATGTCCAACATAAACGGATCGTCTATCGATGCTGCCGTCATCTCGAAGTTCTTCGAATAAAACAGGTATCCCTCTTTTGTCACCGACAATGCGTATTGGTGCAATCCCGGCATCGTAAGCAGGAAACTGCCGTCAACAGGGTCGGACGAGGCACTTACGACCTCGCTCTTGGTTGTGAGGTCAACTATGGTGAAATCGGCTGCCAGACGTTTCTGTGTTTTCTTGTCATAAACTATGCCTTTGATATAGGTCGTGGCTTGAGGCCGAACCGCCTCGGGCAGCTCGAACATATACAAATCCTCTTTTCCGTAGCCGCCCAGCTGGTCGGACGAGTAAATGGCAGTCCTGCCGTCGGCGCTCACTATCATGTTCGACTCGTCGCCCTCGGTGTTTATTGGGTATCCCACGTTCACTGGTTCGCTCCAGCTGCCGTCGTCCTGCAGTTTGCTCATAAAGAGGTCCAAACCTCCCATGCCTACATGTCCGTCGCTGGCGAAATAGAGCGAGTGGTCGTCAAAGTGGATAAACGGGGTCTTTTCGTCACCGGGCGTGTTTACCGGTGCTCCAAGGTTCTTCGGCTCCGACCATTCGCCGTCAACAAGTTCGCTCGTCCAGATATCCATCCCGCCGAGTCCCCCTTTGCGGTTGCTGACAAAATACAATGTCTTTCCGTCAACCGAGAATGTTGGCTGAGCCTCCCATGCAGACGTGTTTATCGGCATCCCCAAGTTCTCGGGCTTCGACCATTGGTCACCTTCGCGGTGGCAGATATACAGGTCGCAGCGTCCAGCTCCGTCCTTACGGTTGCAGCCGGTGAATATCATCATACGTCCGTCCTGCGAAATGCACTGCGCTCCTTCGTTGTCGTAGGTGTTCACCGGCTCCGACATACGCACAGCTTTCGTCCACACTCCGTTTTTCTTCACGCTCACATAGAAGTCTTCTTCCAGCGGCGAATTGGCTGTGGTTTTGCCGGTCCTCGGGAATCTTCGGGTGAAAACCAGCGTCTGCCCATCGGCTGTGAGTGCCGGCAGGTACTCGTCGTTGGTCGAGTTCACCGCCGATCCCATATTCTGCGGGTCGAACGGCACGGGGTTGGCGTATGCTTTCTGGCGGAACGCCACAGTCTTCATCTTCTTTTCGACTTCGGCGTGTTTGTTGACGTTTTTCTTGTCGAGTGCAAGAAATTGCTTGTACGCCTCAACAGCGGCATCGTAGTGCTGCTGGCGCAATTCCAACTCGCCGATGCGATACCATGCCATCGTGTAGAATGTCGGATTGGCCTTTACTGCCGCGTTGTAATATATGCATGCTATCGAATCCAGATGTTTGTCCTCATACATCTCGCCTAGCATGATATTCGGCTCCGCGAAATTCGGGTCGGCGTTTGCCGCCTGCTTAAAATGGTTTTCCGCACTTGGCAGATCCGAACGATACATACACTGCATCCCCTTCTCATACATCCCCACAGCCTTCTTGTTCGACGACGAATAGGCCTTCTTCTGCGCATTTGCCGCCGTTACCGACAGCATCGCCAGCACCATCAAGACAACGAGTTTGGTATATCTCATTCTATAGTAGTTGAAAAAAACGGAGACGTGCGGAAAATGTCCACAACGTCTCCGTTCAAGAAAAAATTATTTGCCGTTCACCAGACGGTAAGTGTCGCTGGCAATCACAAATTCCTCGTCGGTGGTGACCACGACGGTGGTGACCTTCGAGTCGGGGGTCGAGATAACACCGTCGGTGCCGGCTGTCTCGTCGTTGAGTTTCATATCGACCTTGATGCCGAGACACTCCATGTTCTCCAGTATCGGGTGACGCATGAACCAGGCGTTCTCGCCGATTCCACCGGTGAAGAGCAGTATGTCGCAGCCACCCATCTCGGCCATATAGGCGCCGATGTATTTCTTCACACGGGTGGCAAACATGTCGAAAGCGTAGGTGCAGCGCTCATCGCCTGCATCACGGCCGGCACGGATGTCGCGCATATCCTGCTTGCCACCGCTGATACCCACCAAGCCGCACTGTTTGTTCAGCATCTTCACGATGTCTTTCCAAGTCTTGCCTTCGGCCATCTCTTTCTCGAAGAGGAACTGCAGAGCGCCGGGGTCGACATCGCCCGGACGCGAACCCATAATCAAGCCCTCGAGCGGAGTCATACCCATCGAGGTATCGACCGACTTGCCGTGGTCGATAGCGGCTATCGAGGCGCCGCTTCCCAGGTGACAGCTGATAATCTTCAGGTCGTGCCAGTCTTTGCCCACCATCTTGGCGGCCTTCTCGGCAACGAACTTGTGGCTGGTGCCGTGGAATCCATAACGACGGATACCGTATTTCTTATAGTAATCGTAGGGAAGGCCATAGAGATAAGCCTTCGGCGGCAGCGTGCTATGGAAGGCGGTGTCGAATACCACTGCCTGCGGCACGTTGGGCAGCACCTCTTTCATGGCGTATATACCTGCCAGGTTGCCGGGGGTGTGAAGCGGAGCCAGGTCGGTAAGCGACTTGATCTGCTCTATCACGGCGTCGCTGACCAGGCAGCTGTCTTTGAACAGCTCGCCGCCGTGTGCCACGCGGTTACCCACAGCACCTATCTCGTTGATATCTTTTATCACACCGATCTTCGGGTCGAGCAGTGCGTTGAGCACAAGCTTGATACCGGCCGTATGGTCGGGTATCGGCAACTGCTCATAGTGTTTTTCGCCGTTGTACTTGTGGGTAAATTCGCCCATTTCAAGGCCGATTCTTTCCAACAGACCTTTCGCCATCACGTTGGCGTTGTTGGCCATGTCGATAAGTTGATACTTGATTGAAGAACTTCCGCAGTTTAAGACTAATATCTTCATTGTTGTATAAATTTGATTAATAATTATTTCAAAATTAAAAAGGCGTAAAAATCCATTTCTTCGCAAGTGTCAAAGATACTTAAAATTTAGATAATAAGAGAAAAAAATGTAGCACATGATGTAACAGGTTGTTATTAAGTTGACGGGGTAATAGCTATCGACTGTTTTTTGTTGTAAGTCAATTGATGGTGCGATTAAATTTGGATTGCTCTGAAGACTGTTTTTTCGTCTTGTTGTTTGCGATGAGGAAAACTCGAATGATATTTCAAACGATTCTCTCCACCAGTCGTTTCCCCAAAGTTTTCGCCGATGCCAGATCTTCGAGCCAATGCTCTTGACGCCACTGCTCTTTCACCTCCTTCGGGTGAGCCGCCATCGCATAGCGATCGTAGTCATCCACCTGATAGGTATTGTACGCCACAGCCTTCTCAGGCAGCTCTCCGTAGAACCCACCTACGAGCAACTCAAACGACCGCAACCCACGACGGTTGTCCGAGGTGTCGTTCATCGTGTATATCACCGCCGACGGTATGCGCTTCGGCGGCAGCAGACGGTAATCGTCGTAGCTCAACCACGGGAAAGTCAGTCGCTCCACAAAGCACTCCATCTGACCAGTCACACGCCCGAAATAGACAGGCGAAGCGAAAAGCACGCCGTCGGCGTAGGTGGCAGCTTTCAACGCCTCGGTGAGCCCGTCCTTCCAGGCACACACATCGGTATAGAGCCTATCCTTAAGTTTGCACACCAAGCAGCTTCGACACCCTTTGTAATCTATGTCGTACAGACGGTAGGTCAGCACCTCGGCACCACACTCACGCACACCCTCCGCAAACGCCTCTGCCATAGCCGCCGTGTTCATGTTTTTTCTCGGCCCCCCGTCAATTATAATTATCTTTTTCATCTGTTCTTTATGTAAAATATGTCTAATGGATATGAAAAAAGAGTTGCAAAGATACAAAAAAAAGAGCATCTGTAAGGACAATCAAACGCAACACTGAAAGATTGTCATAGTATATTCAGCCTTGTTTCAAGGATAGAAACAGACGAACTTCAAATTATTTTATACCTTTGCAGCAGACAAGTTATGTTTTGTGGCAGTTACGATAAAAGAATATTAACACACATACAATTAATTACAGTATGATGGAAACCAAAAACGAAGTTATTGAATGTCTCCAAACTCGCAGGAGCATAAGAAAGTACAAGCCGGAACAGATTGGGCGTGACGAACTTGAGACAGTTTTACGCGCTGGTACGTATGCAGCCACAGCACGAGGGTGTCAGGATCCATGGATTGTTGCGGTGCAAAACCACGAAACGATAAAGCGCCTCGTAGCAATGAACGCCAAGGTTATGGGTACCACCGACAACCCTTACTACGACGCACCGACTATAGTACTGGTGTTCGGGTCGGACACTTCGACCTGGCCAAACAGTCTGTATGACGGGGCACTTGTTTTGGGCAACATGATGATAGCTGCCCATGCCATAGGGCTTGGCTCATGCTGGATAAACCGCGAGCGCGAAATGTTTTCCACCGATGAAGGACGCAAGCTAATGCGAGAGTTTGGTTTGCCCGACGGTCTCATCGGCATTGGGGCACTTTCACTTGGCTATTCTGACGGTGAGCCACGTCCTGCCAAGCCCAGAAAAGAAAACTATTTCAGGATTATTTGACTAAAAAACACGGAAGGGGAGCCTTCATTTTTTGCGCATGCTGCGGAAAGACGCCTGCATCGCGCTATCGATTAAAAGTCCATGTGTCGCGATGTCCATCGGGATAGCAGTAGCTCCACACAAGTTGCTTTTTAGTCAGTTTGTCGAGGTGGAATTTTATCTCTCGCGCAATGCCTGTTCTCACACTTTCGACTATTCCGTCAGACAGCGAAGATGCACGTTCTTCGGTGCAGTTTTCCGTTATGATTTCGACCAAATCCATACGGAAACTCTCCGCTAATCCGACAAAATAGAAATCCTCACCCTCTACGCGCCAGCGGCTGGGACTGATATAGTTGAATACCATCGTTGCCCGGCCGCCATCGTTGAGCGACAATACGTATACCTGACGAGCGGAGTCAAGGGCTGTACCGTCCATGTAAAAATCCATTGTGCCCGTTTCTTGTACGTCGATATGCCCATCACTGATGTTGTAGTTCCATCCATGCCGATAGTTGTAGTGTCCGCTGCATCGATGTTGCACAGACATGTCTCTGTTGCCACAAGCCGCCACTACAAGTAGAAGCACAGCAGTCAATGCTATAAATAATAAAAATCGGATTTCTGTATTCATAATATTGCAATTAACAGGATGGTGAAACCTAGGATATGTAGAAAAAATGCAGGAATGTTCTATAAGATAAAAAGTTGCTAATTATTATCTTTCATTGCAGGCCGCCAGTTTCGGAACGGGACACGCAGTAGCAGAGTTTCGCACAGCAAGAAGAATAATACCGTCAAAAGACACCATTTGGCCAAAGACGTGCCACCGGAACGTTGCTTTATAAGTTCGTCGAGTGGTTTCGAGTCGTTGTTGAAAAGCTCTATATTATCGGTCGGCATCGACTTGATGGCGGAGGCCAATTCCTTTGGTTCAAAAAACTGCATGAGAGACTCTTTTCGGCTATAGTTGAACGAAATACCCTGCACTTCTGAACCATTGGACAAAAGATAATTACCAGCATCAAGCTCGATGCCGTCCACGACAAGGTAGGAGTGCTTGCCGTTGTGCCTTGTTTCGGCCACGGTGTGACCATCATCGCCATATTTGGAGAATGTCAAAGACGAAGAAGAACCGATTGCCGTAAGTTCAATCATATTGTCGGCACCGATAGTGTAATAAAGATGCAACGGTGGACGGCTGAAGAGTGCCATATTATAAATGGTGGGAACGAAGAGTGCCTGTTGCATGAAGTCGCTGTACTTTGGGTCAATAGGTGCTGTGAAAATGTAAGCAACACCTTCCCCTACAGGCACAGATATCAGATAGGGAGCTCCGTTTGCCATACTGAGTATTTCTTCAAATGCTGTCCCGGCCATTGCATGAAGAGGAAAATAACCAGACACTGATGGCAATTCCACATCGTTATCTACGTGTTTGAACACTTGGTTATAGAGTGGAGCCTCTCTGTTGAGCCAGGTGCAGGCTGACGAAGTCTCAACAAAAGTGTCCAAATGTGGGGCATTAAGAGCAGAAAACAATGTGTTGTAGGATGCAATGTCGCAGTCGGCAGGCGGTGCAATCAACAATGAGCCGCCATCCGATACGAACTCTGCCAGTGTTTGAGCAATACCCGACTGGATAATGCCAGCGGAGGTGACGGTTATAAGGTCGGTTTTGTCAATTATGGAGAAGTCTGCGGATGCGAGAGAAGACTCTGTATAGTTGGAGAGAGAATCCGCATCGAAAAGTCGGCGTATGAATGTGTTGGGTGCGGTGCCGTGGAGAGCAAGCACATGCAACTTGGGCTTTACGTTGACAGAGAAAAACATTTTGTCGTCAAAAGTTACCGGATAGTCGGATAACTCAACATAACCGTTCATTGTACCCATCACATGTACTGTGAAACTCAATTTGGCGATAGCTTGAGACTGCTTTTCAATCTCTATGTTGGTGAGCGCCTTTTGCTCCCCATTGAGATAGAGTTTCAAGGGCAGCGATTCGATACGTTTGTCGCCAGTGTTGCTTACCATCACGGAAAGCTGAATCATGCTGCCAACATTAGCAAGTGGCGTGTCGAGCCAGATGGAGTCTATATAAATGTTTCCTTGCCCTGTGGCCGCAAGAGGAATGAATGAGAAACGAGTGCTTTGGTGACCGGTGGACTCCCTTGTTACCCGTGCGGTTGAATCGAGAGAAATCACATTGCTTATCTTATCCCAGTCACATACCGACCTCTGGAAATCCGACACAACGTAAGCATGTGTATTCGAACATGAAGCAATGGCGTCAAAGTCGCGCTGTTTTGTCATGACTTCATCAAGTAATGAGGTCTGCGGAGAAAGTTGTATTTTGTCAATTGTGGCGACAAATTCCTCCCGTGTCAGCACTCTGCGATGGCGTCCGGCATTGTCGTTGGTTACAATCTGATATTTTGTGTCTGAGGGGTAGGCGGCGGAAATCTCGCGGGCTTTTTTCTTAGCTTGTTCCAACAGAATACCATTTGTACCTTCTCTCCCCATGCTGAACGAGTTGTCTATATAGACCGAAACACATGTGGCTCCTATTTGTTGAGACTGGTCGGAACGACGAACCTTTGGTTGTGCGAAAGCAAGGACGAGGAAGACTATTGCGAGAACCCGAGCGGCAAGTACCAGCCATTCTCGCAACCGAGACCGGCTTCGCTGCTCGGACTGGAGTTCCGAAAGCATCTCAGTGTTACTGAAATAGACCTTACGGTAACGACGAAGTTTGACCAAGTGGATAATTATCGGTATCAAAATACCGACAAGAGCTATAAAAAAAATAGGATTAGCAAAATAGAGCACAGTTTGAATTGTAAATTGAGGATTGTAATTATACAGACGACCTACTGCCGGCCACAATTATACTTGCAGACAACAGCAAGTCCGCACAGGTGGCATTTAGGGTTTCGAGCCACGCATACATAGCGTCCATGCAGAATAAGCCAATGGTGGGCAATACAAGCAAGGTTCTTGGGGATGTGCCGTTCAAGTGTCCGTTCGGTATCGAGAGGAGTTTTGCTGTTGTTGGTCAATCCTATACGATTGGCGACACGGAATACATGGGTGTCCACAGCAATGACCGGTTGATTGAATACCACCGAGGCTATTACGTTAGCGGTCTTGCGGCCAACTCCTGGCAAACGCTCAAGGTCATCGCGTTCAGACGGAACCTCGCCTCCATACAGTTCACACACCCCTTTGGCCATACCCACCAAGTGGCAGCTTTTGCTGTTGGGGTAAGAAACCGACTTGATTAACTCATATACTTCTGATTCAGAGGCTGAAGCAAGGCTTTCGGGCGATGGAAACCTGCGGAAAAGTGCAGGTGTCACCATATTCACCCGCTTATCGGTACATTGGGCAGAGAGAATAACGGCTACAAGCAGCTCGAAGGGGTTGGAGTAATGTAATTCTGGGCCGGCATTAGGACGTGTGGCTTTAAAGTATTCTATTACATAAGTATATCTTTCTGCAGTGGTCACGTGGAATAGGCTATAAATAGGTTAAAGAAATATATCAACACAATCTAATCTTTGAGGAAATCAATCTCGGTTTGACAATACAATAATATCAATGATGATAACTCCAAACGGAGCAAGATGTTGTTATTTGTCAGCCAGCTCGAATACCGCCACGACACCGTTGTGGTCGGAGAAATCGCTAACCAGACGTTTGTAGGCAAGGGTGCGTAGCTGATCTGAATGGAAAATATAGTCTATACGGTAAGTTGGGAATGACCCATTATAGGTGATACCGAATCCATTGCCTTGTTCTACAAAAGAATCCTTTAACTTGCGCCGCATCTTATAGTACAAGTGTGATGCAGGAGTGTCATTAAAGTCACCGGCAACAATCAAAGGATAAGGGGAGTCGGCCATAACTGGAGCCAGATCGTTGTTCCACTCTGATTCATGATTCTGTACATTCTGTTTTACCTTTGAGAAAAGACGGTGTGTGTGGGTAGTATCAATATCGTTGTGCTTAATATCATGTAGTACATCGCGGTGAGTGGTACCAAAGTAATAAGAACTCATGTGTACACATACAACCCGCACCTTAAAATCGTCTTTTTTTATGTCGGCATAAATCTTGCGGCCGGATTCGTCTATAGCCTGAACATAACTAATTGGAGACCTGGAGAATATTGTAGCTCCATAGGGATGGGTTTTCCTGTCGGCAGTAGCGCTATACTGAAAAACATAGCCTATGGATTTGAGAGAGTCTGAAACCGAAAAATGTTTCAAATCACGCATTTCTTGAGCACAGATAACATCTGGTAACTCAGTTTGTACAATATTTATAAATGCGATGGCATTGGCGGTATCAGCCTTTCCTTCACTTGATTTTCCATTGAATCCGTGCAAGTTATACGACATGACTTTGAACTCGTCGGCTGAAGATCGTTGTTCGGACTCTGGAGGTTGTTCTGTACCGCCAACCTGTACAAACAACGGAATCATACCGCACCTTAAAAGTATGGCTACCAAAGAGATGAGAAATTCCCAACGTTTAAAAAACAGCCAAAGAAATACACATACAGCATTGAGAATCACCAAGGGAAAGAAGCAATAACTAAGAAACGATATCCATACACACTTTGAAGGCGGAATCCAGCCTGCTATACTCGAGAGTAGCAATGCTATGACTATCAATATGTTGATAAAGATGAAAAATGTCCGTATAACTTTCCGCATAGCTTGCAAAATTACATATTTTTCAAGATATGGCAATGGTTGTCACAGAACTATTTTATATGTGCAGAATATAACAACTATGACTCTGAAAACAATATAATGGTTGTAAAACAATGATATAAGCAGTCGCATTTTTAATCCCTAATCATAGGGATGACAAATTGAGGAGGGGTAATTTTGTCCCAAAATATTGTATTTGACCTTTATTTTTAGTTGTTTCATCACAAATGACCCGAAAATTCGTCACTTTTTTATGGTATGAAACGAACCGAGGCTGTACTTTTGCAAAAAATTTAAACACACCGTTAATTAAAAATATTTTGAAATGTTTACAAATTTTGAACACTATTTCGTCAAACTACAAGACTCAATAAAAAAATATTGGGATAACGAAGCACTCTGCGATTTCCGTGGCAAATCAATGACTTTTGGGCAGATGGCTACCAGGGTGGCACAAATTCACACATTTTTTGAAACGGCTGGAATTGAGAAAAGCGACCATATTGCGCTGTGTGCAAAGAACTGTGCCAACTGGGCACTCTCGTTTCTTTCAATTGCAAGTTATGAAACCATAGTGGTGCCCATCCTTGTTGATTTCAAGCCCGACAGCATCCAAAAACTGGTCACACACTCCGACTCTATAATGCTTATGACCGACAAGGATACTTGGAGAAAACTGGATATCAACGAGATGCCGAATGTCAAGGGTGTTATAGACATAGAGAATACGGAGTTGCTGTATTGCAATGACGATAAAATAAAGTCAGCACATCAGAATTTACCAAACGCGTATAAAGCGAAATATCCAAATGGGTTCAGTAAAAGCGATGTATGTTACAATATTGACAATATGGACAACCTGTCAGTCATCAATTACACATCTGGATCCACGGGAGACCCCAAGGGTGTGATGCTGACTCATCGTTCATTGAGTGCCGGTATTGATTATGGCCACCGGCATATACCTGTATATCAAGGAGACCATATGGTTAGTATGTTGCCGATGGCACATATTTACGGACTGGCATTTGAGTTTCTCTATCCCTTATCGGGCGGTGCCACAATACATTTCTTGGGAAAGAGTCCGTCACCGACCCTGCTGTTGCAAGCGATGAAGGAGGTGCGTCCGTATCTTATTTGCACGGTACCGCTTGTGATGGAAAAAATCTATAAGGGGAAATTAAAACCAGCCTTGAGCAAACCGGTTATGAAAGTGCTCACAAAGATCCCAGGCATTAACACTATTATATATAAGAAAGTAAAAGAACAGTTAGACAATGCTTTCGGTGGACGGGTTCGCATGTACATAATGGGCGGAGCTCCTCTGAATCCAGAGGTTGAGGATTGCTTCAGAAAAATCAAATTCCACTATACAGTTGGATACGGAATGACTGAGGCTTCGCCGCTGTTGGCTTACGAGGATTGGCGTTATTACGCTAAAGGTTCGTGCGGTAAGTCGGTTGACTGTGGAATGGCGAGAATAGATTCCACAGATCCGACAAAAGTGGTTGGCGAGATACAAGCTATGGGTTCAAACATCTGCATGGGTTACTACAAAAACGAAAAGGCCACAAAAGAACTCTTCACCGATGACGGATACATGCACACTGGCGACTTGGGCCTCATTGACAAAGATGGAAACATTTTTATCAAAGGGCGTAGCAAAAACATGATACTTTCGGCCAACGGACAAAATATCTATCCAGAAGAAGTGGAGGCCGTGGTAAACAACCAGAATTATGTGGCCGAATCGGTGGTGGTTGACCGCGAGTCGAAAATTGTGGCATTGGTATATCTGAACCAGGAAGCTTTAAAACAAGACAATATTAAAACGGTACAACAAATCGAGGATGTCAAACTTAACATCCTTGCAGGAGCAAACGGCTCATTGCCAACCTACAGCGCAATCAGCAAAATAGAACTGAAAGAACAGCCTTTTGAGAAGACTCCTAAAATGAGCATCAAACGCTTCCTGTACAGCTAATTAGATCAATAGTCCCTATTGATAAACGCGTGTGTTTCAGGGAACCTGCATCCGCAAGGGTGTGGGTTTCCCATTTTGTCATACATTATATTTATCTTTGCAATTTGTTAACAGGTGCTTTCCTAATATGACAATCATAGAATTTGACACGCTTGACTCGACCAACCGATATTGCAGGCGGATGGATTTGCGTGACGCTGATGAGTTCACGGTAGTGTGGGCGCACCGACAGACAGACGGCATCGGGCAACGAGGCAACCATTGGGTGAGCGATGGAGAAATGAATCTAACTTTTAGTTTAGTGCTGCACCCTACATTTCTTCCACCATCGCAACAATACGAACTCACCAAGGCAATGGCACTCGGTGTAAGCGATTGGCTTATAAATGCTTTTTCAAATCACCTCTCCGAAATTCAGTGTATTGACAATCCCAATAAAAAGAAGCGACAGGCACACACTCGTACTTTCCTCAATACAGCAACGAAACCTACCGTCCAAATAAAGTGGCCCAACGATATATATGTCAGAGGACGGAAAATATGTGGAATGCTGATAGAGAATTACATAAGTGAGCACTATGAGGCGGCTGTGTGCGGCATAGGAGTGAATGTCAACCAGACTGAATTTAGCAACGATGCCCCCAATGCAACTTCGCTGAAAGCAGTAACGGGCAGAGACTATGAGTTGCAAGGGCTATTGGAGGGTCTTCTGAACAGCCTGCAAAAACGTTATGCAGAATTAATTGACACACATAGGTCGCCAACAAACACTATCGACAGGGAATATCTTCAACGGCTGATGAATCTCGGCAAGGAATGCCGGTATTTATATAATGAAACCGAAATTTGGGCGACAATAACAGGGGTCTCAAACTGGGGACATCTGCTACTGATAACCGATAAGGGGGAAAAATTAGAGTGTGCGATGAAAGAGATAAAGCTCGTTGAATGAGATAACTACACGAGGCTTATCTGCGCAATGACTTGCAACAGCGGACGTTAGTTAAATGGAATAATATTTTAATAATAATTCAGCAGAATTTTGATAAGAAAACTGGCAACAATTAGAATATGAAGAAGTTTACGTTTTTTTTATGGCTTGCTTTTGTGACAGCCGCACAGGGGCAAGATAGCCTGAAGATTATCTTCGCGGGCGACCTGATGGGTCACGGCGGACAGATAAAGGCGGCGATGACCGAAGAGGGCAAATACGACTACACGCCGTGTTTCAAGTTCATCTCGGAATATGTGCAGAGCGCCAACCTGGCGATTGCGAATTTCGAGCTAACGCTGGCGGGACCTCCATATAAGGGCTATCCGCAGTTCAGCTCGCCCGACCAGGTGCTGATTGACGCGAACAACGCGGGGTTCGACATCTTCACGACGGTGAACAACCACTGCATGGACAGCGGAAAGAAAGGCTTCCTCAGGACGCTGAAGGTGTTCGACTCGCTGGGGATACCGCATCTGGGCACCTACCGCAACGCCGAGGAACGGGCGATGGAGCACCCGCTGATGGTGGAAAGGAATGGATTCAAGCTGGGGTTGGTGACCTACACCTACGGCACCAACGGCATCCCGGTGCCCGACCCGCTTGTGGTGAACTTTATAGACACCGCACAGATGAAGGCCGACCTGGCGAAGGCGAGACAGCTTGGGGCGGAATACACGATTGCGCTGATACACTGGGGCATCGAATACCAAACCAAAGCCAACGAGGAGCAGGAGATGCTGGCGAAGCTGCTGCTCGAAAACGGTGCGGACATAGTGATAGGCGGGCATCCGCACGTGGTGCAGAACGCCACGATGGACGCGCTGCCGGAGAACGACATCACGCCGCAGATTGTGGTTTATTCGATGGGCAACCTGGTGTCGAACCAGAGGGACATAAACACCGACGGCGGCATCATGGTGGAGCTGACTTTGAAGAAGAGCGGTCAGCGGACAGCAGGCAGCAGGCAGCGGATAGAGCAGGAGTGCAAATATATGTCCTACTGGGTTTATCGGGGCGAATATGACGGGTTGTACCAATACTACATCCTGCCGTCGTACGACGCCTGCCACCATCCGGAGAAATACCAGCTTCCGCCGGCCGACCTGAAGGCGCTGACGGTATTCGACGAGAACACAAGGCTGCGACTCAAAAACCAATTGCCAGAGCGCCAATACATCTGGTGATGGATAGAGCAGGAAAACATGAGAGATGATGAGGTCTAAACTAATGCGCAGTATCGCAGATCTGTTTCATCAATCGAACTATCAAAGACATTCCCCAATAATATAATATATGTTCGATAAATCTGAGAAGTATAATTTGATTCTTCGGCAAGTTGAACAATTTGCTGAAGAAGCGGTTGATTTAATTTCGTTTTTTTCAAACACTGCCGCTTTGCTCCACCACACTTTTGAATTTTGGTGGACGGGTTTCTACCGCGTAGCTGGAGATGAACTCATACTCTCAACATTCCAAGGGCCTATGGCCTGCACAATCATACCATTTGGTAAAGGGGTATGCGGAACTGCTTGGAAAGAATGTCGCACGGTCATAGTTCCAGATGTTGAGCAATTCCCTGGCCATATCGCGTGCAGCTCGCTGTCGCGCAGCGAGATAGTGGTGCCGTTATGTATTGATGGAAAGGTTTTTGGTGTATTGGACATCGATAGTAAGGATTTGAATAGATTCGATGAAACAGATGGACTGTATCTTGAGCAATTGGCAGGGATTCTCTCGGACACCTATGCATTGTTGCACTCACCAATTTGCGACATATACCTTGCAGGAGGCTGTTTTTGGGGCACACAGCACTATTTTTCGCTCCTGCGCGGTGTCCTCAGCGCAGAAACAGGTTATGCAAACGGCAATATAAAAAATCCCTCTTACGAGCATGTCTATACAGACACAACAGGTTATGCCGAGACAGTCCATGTACGTTTCGACTCTTCTGTCATTTCGTTGTCGGAGATACTGGAGTTGTTTTTCAAAACCATAGATCCAACGTCGCTAAACCAGCAAGGTAATGACGTTGGCACACGCTATCGAACGGGCATTTATTACGCATCGATAGATGACCTCCCAGTCATTCGGAATTCTGTCAAAAAGTTAGAACGGCAATACACTAAGCCGATTGAGGTGGAAGTAACCCCTTTAACCACATTCTACCTTGCCGAGGAGTACCATCAAGATTATTTGCAAAAACACCCGGATGGCTATTGCCACATACCCTTAGACCTTATGTCGGAAGCAAGAAAATACTGACAGTGCCAGCACAGGGGAAACATAGAGCAGGGTGTTAATGTGATTGTGTCAGGACAAAACACACAGTAACACAGATATCTGAAAAAATCGTATCTTTGCAATTCAATACATAATCACACCTTGTGGATTCTTAATTCAAGCGAAATATAAATACTTTTTTGTAGCAGCAGAGTAGAGTATGGCGGATTATACATAAGGAGAGCACATGTTGGATCAAGAATAAAAGTTATCGTAAAGACAGACAATACAAGAAAAAATCAAAGCATGACATAAAACGCATATAATAAAGACAACATATTGAGCTGACGCTCTTGTTCTCCTATCGGAAAAGCTGGTAACTTTCAATGGAACGGGGATGGGAAGCGGAGGGTTCACGCAGCGGCGTGAGCTGTTTCGCACCTTATTCGTTCCAATGGTTCTACCAGCGCCACCGATAGGGATAAGGAAAATAAACGAAAGAGTTCGCGCCTTTTTTATTTCCATATCAAAACAACTGCTTTCGGCTCAACGGTCGGAAGCCTTTGTTTTTTAGGGAGAATCGAAAATACAACAAATATTATAACTGCCAGGATGTGGCATACCCGTTAAGTAATTTTGCAAATTTAGAGTAGTACCATTCCATTTGATGGAAATTTTAGTTAACACACCAAAATAAACATTAAAAAACAAGTATTATGAAATTAGACATGAAAAAACAATGTTGCTTGTATTAGCAACTGTTGCTACATTTTCAGTATCGGCGCAGAACGAGGAACTATGGCTCGACAAGTACGAAGTCCAATCAGTCATTGACACAGCGGCAGCTGACTCGTTGGATGTCGTGGCGAATGCACGATATAATGCCAGAAAAAAGGATGATGCATACCAACGATTCCGTTCGGATAAGAAGTCCCTTTTTGATAAAATTGACGTGATCGACAAGTTGATAGAGGCAGAGAAAAATGAATTAGTCCTAGCTGAGTCCAAATGGATACCTGGAACTTTTGCAACATATATGGAACCAACATCAAGTGAAAATAGAGTGTTGTACTCGAATTTGTGTCTTTTTAAAGACGATGAAAATGCAACAAAGTCAGACGTGAAGTCTATTAACAAAGGCAAAGTCCCCAAGGGATTTACAGAAAGAGTATTGCTTCCAACAAGGGCAAAAATAGAGGAACAGATAGGTGAGTTTGTGCCACCGGCAGAAAAAAAACATTATGACTGGCGGAAAGGAACAAATTTTAAGATTCCCCAAAAAAGAATACAAGTAACTACACGTATACCAAACCCCAATTGTCGCGATAATTATTTCAATGGTAACATCGAGTATGATGGGTACGAAAAACATCGTTGGGATGAAGCTCAGCAGTCTAAAGGTTGGGAATGGGTGAATGCCGACGAAATGGAGAGTAAGCAGGTGTATTTCCCTCAAAACATATCATATTATGTCCATCCATCACATACAGAATATCGTTTTAAATACAATTATAATGGTCTTAATGCTTACGACACATTGGGCAAATTAGTAAGAGTTGACAACATCATTGGTAAGAATGTTAGAGATAATAATATATATGAGAATGTCATGCTGTCTATCTGCAAACGAGATTTTCTTGCCAATAAGTATGACATCAATAAAGCTGAAGAAAATACCTTGAATGTCTTGCGTTCAAAACTGGGTGTTAAAAAAACTGATAAGGCACGGAAAGATGAGGCTGAAATCGGGAAAGGCCTTTCTGATGCTATTGTAAAAGGAGAGTGTGCAAGGCTTGAGAAAGGTCAGGCAGTGACAAAAAAAGAACGTGAGAGTGCGGCAAAAAAAGAAAGGGATGCCGTAAACAAGGGCGTAGCATATATGTTTATAGCATTGGCTTCAAGTATGGATGAGCAAGCTGACAACTATATAAAGCAACTAAAGTCTGATCATAGAAACGATTTGGAGTACCTATATAAAATTGAGCGCATTGACAACACAACGTTTAAGCTCTACTTCTTAAATGACAAAATGGAATGTGGATGTGTTGCCCTAATGAAATGGTTTTCCACAGCTCCATATATGGTTGAATCAGATTCATACGAGATAGAACTATTGCCTGATGAAACAATAGCAATTCGACGATAAAACCATTGGTTCTGGATTGTCTACACCTATAGATTGTGACATCCTCCGTCGTGCTGGATTTGCGAATCCGGCACTTTTTCCCCTCTTGTATGTTCTGCAAGATATGTGAGGGGTTATTGGGTTAATGATTCTACGGGGTTTTGTTAGGGATTTACGGGTGGTTATATTAAGAATTTGGGAGGGAAAAAGGCGTGAATTTTATAGAAGTCAACGATTTGACAATGTGTGAATTAATGGTTTTGGCGTGACAAAAAACGGCGAAAACATAGCTTGTAACACCCTGTAAAACATTGAATTATGGCTATAGGTTTTGCTCAACTTTTGCTGAACTACTGGGTTGGGTCAACGTAAAGACGACTTTGGCACGGCTCCGAGCCAACTGTGTGCCAACCGTGGAGCAACCTAAGGCCAACCGAGGGTCTGGCTAAGGTCAAGTGGAGGCCAACCACGGGGCAACCGTGAGGTAAGAGAGGGCCAACCTTGGGCCAACCTAAGGATAACCGAGGGGTTGGCGTGGGTGTCTTTACATGCTTTTCTGCAATATTATTATAAAAAGGGCGTTAATTGTAATACGGATGCTTGTAAATCCGTGGGATTCTATCAATAACCATTGAACGTTAGCCGTGAGACCTCTTAGTTCAAACGAAATAGAAATACTGACCGCCTCTGGCTGTTGCTCTGCGGAGTGGGGAGAGGTGACTGTGGCAGAGGGGTTCGATGCCTCGAAGGTTTTCAACTGTAGGTTTGTTGGGCGGGTGACGCTGGGCGAGTGCGAGGTGAGTGACTCGACTTTGGGGGATTGCACGATTGGCGACGGGTGTGTTGTCGGTTATGTGCGGCTGCTGAAAGGCTATACGGTTGGGAACGGCTGCGAGCTACGCAATATCGGCGAGCTGTCGGCTGAGAAAGAATATTTGCCGCAGGCGGCTCCGATGAACGAGAACGGGGGACGGACGATAGGGCTGTTTCGCGGGATGACGACGGGCGACGCATACCTGTGGGCGAAATACCGCGGGAGCGAGCGGGCGATGCAGAAGCTGCAGAGCTTGGCCGAGAAAGAGGCGAAAGACAAGCTGATTGGTTATATAGGCGATGGATGCGAGATAAGGAACTGCGTGTGCCTACGCAATGTGGCGGTGGGCAGCAACAGCGTGCTTGAGAACTGCACAGCGCTGGAGGACGGCGTGATGGAGAGAGGGTGCAAGGTAGAGAACGGGGTGATAGCGCAGCGGTTTCTGCTGGGCGAGAACGTGAAGTTGGAAAACGGGTTGCGACTGGTGGATAGCGTGGTGGGCGACAATTCGACGCTTGCCTGCTGTGAAGTGGTGAGCAGCATGATATTCCCGGGACACGAGCAGCACCATAACAACTCGTTCCTTATAGCCGCAACGGTGAAAGGGCAGAGCAACGTAGCCGCCGGAGCGACTATTGGGTCGAACCACAACAGCCGTACGGCCGATGGCGAAATTGTGGCCGGAAGAGGATTCTGGCCAGGATTGTGCTGCAGCTTCAAACACTCGTCGAAGTTTGCGTCGTACTGTCTGCTAGCGAAAGGCGACTACCCATACGAGCTGAACATAGCGCTGCCGTTTGCGCTGGTGAACAACAACGTGGCGAAGAACCATCTGGAGGTGATGCCCGCCTACTGGTGGATGTACAACATGTACGCATTGAAGCGCAACGCGGTGAAATACCGTCAGCGCGACAAGCGAGTCGGGAAACGGCAACATATAGAATTCGAGATGTTCGCCCCCGACACGGTGGAGGAGATAATAGCAGCCAGGAAACTGATAAAGATATGGACAGAGGAGGCTTACAATCCAGCCTTGATGAAGGTGCTTCCACCCGAGGAAAGGCAGATAGAGATTGTGGCGCAGGGGATGGAGAACTCGAAGCGCAAGGTGATGCTGCTGAAAGCAGGCAAGGCATATAAGGCATACGGAGATATGCTGATATACTATGCTATGAGTGTGCTTGGTGGTCGGTGGTCAGTGGTCAGTGGTCAGCAGTCGGCAGCCAGCTGGCAGAGGGAGAAGAAGTGGCACAATATCGGTGGACAGCTAGTGGCGGAGAGCGACCTGAAGAAGCTGTTTGACGAAATGCAAGATTTTTCTACATGGGACGAGATACACAGAAGAATGGACGACTTCTGGAACGGATATGAGGAGCAGAAACGGCAGCACGCCTATCGGGTGCTGCTCGACCTGCTGCTCTGCGACGAGATAAGCGACGAACAATGGAAACAGCTACAGGCGCGGTATGAGGAGATATGCAAGGAGATGGAAGAACAAGCGAAGTTGACGAGGACGAAAGATTTTGACAACGAGTTTAGGAAGATGACGTATGACGACGAAAATGAGCGAACCGCTGTGATAAAGTAGTTTTAAGCTGTAAGTTTTAAGTTGAGTTGGAAGAATGAATGGTTGAACCGATGATGCAAAAGATGAGGTATATACATGTTTTATTGATTGCGGTGGCGCTGCTTTCGGCAGGGTGTAAGTCAACTCAGACAACCAGCCAGAAAGGTTTGGGCGACAAAGGGAAGCAGCGTATGGTGACCACCGTTGATCTGGAAACTGAGGCGATGATGATAGAGGCGAAGATGAACCAGGAGACTGGCCAGGTTGAGAAGGCCGTGAAAGGCTATCAGACAATACTGATGCGCAATCCTGGTTTCGGTGCAGCACTTTATGAGTTGGCCAGTTTGTACGAAGAGGCTGGCATGGTTGACAGTGCGCTCTATTTCAGTCAGAAAGCCGAAGTTACAGACAAAGGCAACCAATGGTACAAACTGCAGCTCTGCACCCTATACCACGCCAAACAAGATTACAAGAACGAAACCCGCACATGGGAATCGTTGATAAAGCTGAATCCCGAGAAACTGGATTATTACTACGAGTTGTCAAACGCATATCTTGCTGCAGGGGAAATAGAACACGCCATCGATCCGCTCAACCGTGTCGAGAAGATGATTGGTGTGACGGAGTCTATATCGCTGCAGAAGCAGAAGCTTTGGTCGGCGTTGGGCAAGAACGACAAGGCGGTGCAGGAGATAGAGAAACTGGCCGACGCGATGCCGCAAGAGAAAAAATACAGCGAGCTGATGGCGGAACTATATATGAAACAGAAGAACTACGCCAAGGCGAAGAAATACTACGACCAGATAGCCGCCGCCGATCCGACTGACGAATACATACATATCTCGCTGGCGAACTACTACCATCAAACGGGAGACGAGGAGGCGACATACAGCGAGCTGAAGAAAGGGCTGCAAAGCGATGCTCTGAACTGTGCCGACAAAGTGCAGATATTGTCGTCGATATACAAGGCAGAGGAGTTTTATGACTCGACGAAGACACGCGCGTTCACGTTGTTGGAGGAAACCATCGCCGAGTGTTACGACACACTCTCGTATGCACCTCTGTACGGAGAGGTGCTTATGAATCGAGGTCGTTGGCGCGAAGCTGCAGAGCAGTTCAGCCGCTACTTGAAACTCGACTCGTCGCGTTACGAGATATGGCAAGCGTACTTGATATGTCTGTCGGTAGCCAACGCTGCCGAGGACACCATCATGAGCATGTCTGTCAAGGCACAGCAACTGTTCCCGTTCCAGTCGCTGCCATACTTTATGGAGGGGCAGCTTTATGTGATAAAACAGGACTACGTCAAAGCTGAGAAACCTCTGGTGCAATGTGTGAAGCTGGGTTTCAACAACGGATACCTCGAAGCCGATACCTACGGCTTGCTGGCGGAGGTATATTATAGGCAAGAGCGGCAGGAGGAAGCTTGGCAATGCTTTGAAAAGTCGCTGAAAGCCTCACCCGACAACATACCGACGCTGAACAACTACGCTTACTACCTTTCGGAAACCTCGACGAAGCTGGACAAAGCCGAGCAGATGTCGAAAAAGACGATAGTAGCGGAGCCGGAGAACCCCACCTATCTCGACACCTACGCTTGGATACTCTACAAGATGGGGCGTGCGAAAGAGGCTTTGCCGTATATGGAGAAAGCTATTAAGAACGACAAGGACGGCAGCAAAACTCTACAGGAACATCTGGAAGCCATCCAGACGGCAGTAAAAAACAACTAACACAATCAAACAGTCGCTACTACATATAACCCTTGCGTTGTCGCTACTTGTCGGTCTTGCAGGATGCCGCAGCACCCGACAGACGACTGCCACACAGCAGCCGAGGGCAGCCGACAACAAACCCAAGACCACGGTAGTGGAGCGCTGCGACATACTCACGGCTAACTTTCAAGCCACCGTTGACGATATCGCTATCAGCGGACAGGTGCGACTCAGGCGTGACTCAGTGCTGTGGCTGTGCGCCAACAAGTTCATTGAGTTGGGTAGAGCTAAGTTCACCCCCGACTCGGTGTTTGTCTATGCAAAGGTGATGAACCGCTATTTCGAAGGCACCTACGCCGAAATGCAGAAAGAGCTGGGGTTTATGACCGACTTCGCCACACTGCAGGATCTCTTCTTGGGCGAAAACGAGATGGTGAGACGCAACTGGATAGTGGCCGACTTCTCCGATTGGCGCGAGACGGTAGAGGTGTTGGAGGACGGCTCGATGATAAAGAACAAAAGCTACCCATACACGGCTGAGGTGTCGGTGAGGAGCAAGCCGTATTCGGGCAAGACGACCATAATGTTCAGCAAGGTGAGAATGAACCAGCCCACAACATATCCCTACAGCGTCAATTCGCAGGCAAAGAAATACAGGTAAATGCGTAATTGTCAGATTATGTTATTGCGTAAATGTTCTGCTCGGAAATTGCCCATAGAAACCAAGAAAAAAATCCAATGCCATCAAAAATATTTCGACTGCATATAATCGTCGCGATCCTTTTGCTGCAAAGTATTGTGGCAAGGGCGCAGGATGTTACGCCTATCAGCACCGCCACCAATTCGGACACGGCGAAGGCAATAGTTGAAAGATTCCTCAAGGCGCTGAACTATGAGGCTCTTCCTGCCGACTCGATGTTGTACATTGAGAGTTCCATATTTGACTTCCACGACCGCAGCGACACCTTGGTGATGAAACGCTGGTTTCTGCCGCCACACTGCCACCGAGTTGAACTTTGGTCACATGGAAAGATACAGTTGGGCTACCTCACTGACGGAACCAGCAACGCACGGCACTACGATACCATCAAACATGTGTGGCAGAAGATAACGCTCGCCGACTATTATGACATGGGGTCTGCATACGACTTCCACACGCCACTCTACAAGTGGCGCACCAATGGGTCTGAGCTGCAATATCTCGGAGAGAAAGAACTGCACGGGGTGAAAGTCGATGAAGTGCATGTTGAAGCGCCAGGTATGCATACGCGCGAGTATCTGTTTGAGAAAGAAAACGGGCTACTATTTTTTGTCATAGAGCATCCGGAAACTTATGGTGGCGACGTGGATCCACGGAACACGCATGTCGATTGGCGCGCATTTACCGACTATATCCATGTGGGTAGGTCTATGTTGCCCTATACTGAGAGCTATAAACGCACTGGCCGCGTAACAGTAATAAACCACCGCTACGCTTTTCTTAAGAAAGAGAAGAAGAAATTTGAGTAGTGGATGGCAATTGTTTTGATGACAGATGAGTGACCAAGATTATATGCAGCAAGCTTACAACGAGGCGTTGGCAGCGTACGAAGAAGACGAGATACCGGTAGGGGCGGTTGTTGTGTGCGACGGACGCGTAGTTGCTTCGGCACATAACCAAACGGAGCGATTGGGGGATGTGACCGCACACGCCGAGATGCTGGCAATCACCGCAGCGGCAGACGAGTTGGGTGGTAAATATCTTGACGAGTGTACGCTTTATGTCACCTTAGAACCCTGTATCATGTGTGCAGGAGCGATTGGTTGGTCGCAGATGAAACGGGTGGTTTACGGAGCAAGCGACGAGAAACGAGGATATACACGTTATGCTCCGTCGCCGTTGCATCCCAAGACCGAGGTGACAACGGGAGTGATGAAAGAGGAGTGTGAGGAGCTGATGAAACGATTTTTCAAAGAGAAACGGTAATCGTGCCGTAACTCTGACATATACAAATAATCAATGCTCAAACAATAACACATTCAAATAATTAAGCAATATCATGAAACCTACATTACTGGTACTTGCGGCAGGCATGGGGAGCCGCTACGGAGGATTGAAACAGATGGACGGCGTAGGCCCTCACGGTGAAGCGATACTTGACTATTCCGTCACCGACGCCATCCGCGCCGGATTTGGCAAGGCCGTCTTTGTCATACGTCACAGTTTCGACGAAGAATTCCGCAAGGTGTTCAACGGCGAGAGGTGGAACAATCAGATAAAGATAGAGTATGTCTATCAGGAGCTTGACAAGCTGCCCGAAGGATTCAGCGTGCCCGAAGGACGCGAGAAACCGTGGGGCACGAACCACGCGGTGCTTATGGCGAAAGAGGTAATACATGAGCCATTCGCCATCATCAACGCCGACGACTTCTACGGTGGCGATGCCTTCAAGGTGATGGCCGACTACCTGATGACGCTTGAAAAGACAGAGGGCAAATACTGCATGGTGGGCTACCGCTTGGAGAACACCCTGAGTGAGAACGGCTCGGTGTCGAGAGGTGTTTGCAAGGTCGATGCCAACGGTTTGCTAATCGGTATGGACGAACGAACCTCTATCGCCCGTACAGCCGAAGGCATAGCATATACCGATGCCGAAGGTCAGCACCCGCTGCCAGCCGACGCAACTGTGTCGATGAACCTGTTCGGCTTCACGCCTGACTATTTCGCCAAGAGCGAGAAACTCTTCGTGCAGTTCCTTAAAGAGAAAGGCGGAGAGTTGAAGTCAGAATACTACATCCCATACGCCGTCAATACTTTTATCGGCGAAGGAAGCGCCACAATGACCGTACTGAAGACGACAGCCAAGTGGTTCGGAGTTACCTACAAGGAAGACCGCCCGATGGTTGTGGAACGTCTGAAGAGACTCCACGAAGAGGGCGTGTATTAGTGGTCGGAGACGATATAATCGAATATGCCTGGCAGCATCGTGGGGAAGACCCTGTGAAGATGCTGCTGAAAGGTGATTTGCCAGCTGGTATCGATGCACACAAGTTGGCGGAGCAGTTAGCGGGATTAGCGATGGCGCCGACCAAATGGCCTTGGCTGGCGGAGAACAAGAACGTCGCCTATCCCCGGCGGTTGAACCGAGAGCAGAGCTCGTCGGAGACGGCCGCACGCTACAAAGCATCGCTTGTTGGCGAGGGAGAGAGCTTGGCCGACCTGACTGGAGGTATGGGGGTGGACAGCATGATGTTTGCCTACCGCGCAGGACAGGTCGATTATGTGGAACAGGATGCGGACCTCTGCGACATCGTGGAGCACAACGCGAAGGTGCTCGGGCTTGACAACATATCTTGCCATTGTGGCGACTGCATTGCATGGCTGAAGGATAGTGACCGCCATTTCAACTGGATATATATCGACCCAGCGAGGCGCGACTCTCAAGGCAGGAAGCTGGTGAAATTGACCGACTGCCAACCCGATGTGCTGGAGATGTTGCCCTTGTTGAGGGAAAGATACGAGCGACTGCTGATAAAGGCATCGCCTATGATTGACATCCACAACAGCATCAGCCGTCTCGGGATAGTGCGAGAGGTACACATCGTAGCTGTGGGGCATGAGTGTAAGGAGGTGCTGTTTTTGGTAGACAGCGGGCAGCATTCAGCAAGCGGCGGGCAGCGGGTGGTCAAGTGCGTCGATACCTGGAACGGCGGCGAGTGGAAGAACGAATTTGTGTGGGGTGACGATATTGCACCAATCTATGCTGACAAGGTTCAGCGCTATATCTATGAACCCAACGCGGCGTTGATGAAAGGCGGGCCTTGGGGAGAGATATGCCAGTGGTACGGCGTGGAGAAGCTGGATAGAAACACTCACCTGTACACATCAGAGCGACTTGTGGAGGAATTTCCGGGACGAGTGTTCGAAGTGGAGCAAGAGGTGAAACTCAACCGCAAGACCGTACGTGCAGTTGTTGAGAGAGCCAATGTGGTGGTGCGCAATTATCCCGTCGATGCGGCAACGTTGCGAAAGCAGCTGGGAGTCGCCGACGGAGGCGAGAAATATATCATAGCCACTACTTTCAAGGGCGAGAAGAAAGGGCTGCTTTGCCGAAGGGTAAGTAAATCTATGAGAGACGAATTGAAAGTAGAAAATAGAAATTCCAGTTGTTGAATAACTACGGGGAAATAAACCAGACTTGACTCAGAGGTAATACAGACCTGATACAGATTTATGGTAAATTATTCACTGGGAACCAAGGCTATAACCACATAGCGGTTATTAAATATATAGAGTTTCAGTGTTTTTTTGTATTTTTGCACCTTATATCTGTTACGCCATTGGGTGTGATGGATGATTGATAATGAGTTTAACATATTTATTTCCAAAGAGATGGAAACGATTAAGATGAAATTGATCTACCCGAAATGGCAGAAATTGCGCGGGCAGACGACGTTTAACCTGCCTCCCCACGGTCCTGTGGCGTATGCTGCCACACTGCCGGAGTATGTGGATATTTCGTTTACGGACGAAAACGTGGAGGCGATTGATTTTGACGAAGAGTGCGACGTGGTGTCGCTGTCGGTGATGTTGAGTACGCAGGTGAAGCGTGCGTGGGAGATTGCCGACGAATACCACAAGCGCGGCAAGAAGGTGCTGGCGGGCGGTATCTCGGCGATGCTGCACGCAGAGGAGTTTGTGAACCATGTGGACAGCCTCTTCCTGGGAGAGTCGGAGGGTCGGTCGGAGCTGCAGCTGCAGGACTGGAAGAACGGCTGCCTGAAGAAGGTGTACAACTTCATGGGCAACCAGCCTCCGATTGAGTCGGTGGGTCCGTGCCGCAGGGACTTGTACAAGCGCGACCTGTATAACCATAAGGGTGTGCAGATGGTGGATCTGTTCCACGCTTCGCGCGGATGCCGTTTCAGCTGCTACCCCTGCGCGGTGTCTTACCTGGGCGGCAGAAAGTTCCGTCCGCGTCCGATTGACAAGGTGGTGGAAGATATGGCGGGCATAGACAACAACCGTTTGTTTATAGTCGATAACTCGCTGGCACAGGACAAAGAGTGGGAGAAGGAGCTGTTCAGAGCCATCGCTCCGCTGAAGAAGAAATGGATAAGCCACACCATAGAGGACGACCTGGAGGTGCTGGACCTGGCGGCAAAGGCGGGTGCGTGGTATGTGTATCAGGCGGTGTATGACACGTCGGACTATATCAAGGAGCGTGTGAAACGCTACCACGACTACGGCATAGGCGTGGAGGGCACCATACTGCTGGGATTGGATAACCAGTCGGTCGATGACTGCAAACGGCTGGTGGATTTCCTAGGCGAGATAGACCTCGACCTGGCAGAGTTCACAGTGATGACGCCGTTCCCGCACACGAAGGGATATGACGACCTGCTGAGACAGGGACGTATATTCGACTTCGACTGGAACCACTACAACGCCGGTCAGGTGGTGTTCCAGCCTGCCAAGATGACTCCCGATGAGTTGCAGGATGTCTATGAATATGCGTGGAAGAGCTTCTACGCTTCGGAGACGCAAGAGTCGAAGATGTTCCGCCTGTTCTGCAACGTGGCGCTGCGCGAGATGGAAGAGGGCACCTACGTGCCTCGCAACCGCGCGCTGGCGAACAAGTCGTTCGGCAAGGATGTCGATAGGACGGCACCGCATCAGAATGTGTAGTTTTTAGTTTCAAGTTTGAGTTCCGATAAATAGCTATGAAAGTATCAGAAAGATATTACGACGAGATATTCGAGTTCAAGGGGCAGTGGGACATGCCTTCGACGTGCGGGTTGAAGATACGCACGGTGGACGGGAAGAAATATGTTATAGTGACCGAGCTGTACCAGGACAACCCGGGTACGTCGGTGACATACGCAGGACGCTCGCTGGCGGATCAGATATGCGAAGCCAAGGGCTTCAAGCTCGACGAGATAGTGTATATGGAATGCAACCCTAACACTAACTCGAAGCTGTCGTTCTACGACGAGGAGTATTTCGAAGTGGACTTCAATGCCGACAAGCAGCACATGTACCGCCGCCTATCGGCCGAGGAGGTGAAAGCAATATTGGGCGACGAGGCTGAGGTATGACTGCGGAGGTGATAAAGATGGGAGCCCTGGTGTGCCTGCAGAGCGGACTGCTCGCGGGCGGTCAGGTGCTGTTGAAAATCGCCATGAAGGCGTTGCCTAAGTTCAGCTGGTCGTGGGCTTATTTCAAGGCTGTGGTCACCGACTGGTGGCTGGCGGCGATGGGTGTGTGCTTCGGTCTTGCGACGGTGCTGTGGCTCTATATACTGAGGCACTATCCGTTCAGCCAGGCCTACCCGCTGACGGCGATGGGCTACATCTTCGGGATGGTGGCTGCAATACTGGTGTTCGGAGAGGATGTGCCTGCGGTACGCTGGATTGGCGTGGTGCTGATTGTGGCGGGTTGTTTCTTTATCATGAAATAGTTTCAAGTTTTAAGTTTATAGTTTCAAGTATGAGAAGAAATGGTTTTGGTTTGTTGATGTTGTTGGTGGCGGTTTGGGGCAGTGTGTGTGCGCAGGCTCCGCGCGAGCTTACGGGCAAGGAGCGCACGGCTGCGGTGGCGGAGCTGGAGACAAAGACCAAGGCGATAAAGTCGTTCACGGGACAGTTCAAGCAGAAACGCGAGACCACGATGCTGAAAGAGAGCGTGGAGTCGAGCGGACGCATAAGCTTCAATCGTGGCGGCGCGATAAAATGGGAATATGTGAAGCCGCAGGCCAAGGTGATTGAAATCAAGGGCGAGACGCTGGCGGTCGATGGTGTGAGCAGCGGCAGGGGAAACCGCATGGCAAAGGGCATAGCTGGTATGGTGAGTGACATGCTGCAGGGAGGCAAGGTGGCGGACGAGAAGGTGTTTGACTTCAAGTTGTATGACGAGGGGAAGAGCTACAAGCTGGCGGCCAAGCCGAAACGCCGCGACATGCAGAGGATGATGTCGGCGGTGGACATCACATTCGCCAAAGGCGACGGCTCGGTGAGGAAGATGATACTGACCGAGAAGGACGGCAACCGCACGACGATAGAGTTTGACGATTTGAAAATAGAGAAATAGTGAATGGTGATTAGTGAATAGGCAATAGTAACATCGAGGACTTAGAATGAGGTTTTGTTCAATCATAGCTACTTACAACAATCAGGGGACCTTGGCGGGGGTGATTGAGCGCACGCTGGAAGCGACGCAGGGGCACGTGATTGTGGTGAACGACGGATGTACCGACCGCACGGCGGAGATTTTGGCTGGATATGCGGACAACGAGCGTGTGAGGGTGGTTTCGTATGAGAAGAACAAGGGCAAGGGATATGCGTTGTGCGAGGGTTTCGTGACGGCACGGGGAATGGGCTACGAATATGCGGTGACGCTCGACAGCGACGGGCAGCACTATCCGGAGGATATATGCAAACTGACCGCAGAGGCGGAAAAGCTGACGGCTGCGGGCAGCAGGAAATTCATAGTGGTGGGCAGCAGGAACCTCTCGGCCGACGGGATGCCGAAGGGCAACCGCTTTGCCAACCGTTTTGGAAACTTCTGGTTCCACGTGCAGACGCTGCAGCCGCTGAGCGACACGCAGACGGGCTTCCGCCTATATACGCTCACATGCCTGCCGAACCGCAGGTGTATAACCAACCGCTATGAGGCGGAGCTGGAGCTGCTGGTGTTCTCGGCATGGCGCAGAGTGCGGCTGTGCGAGGCGCCAGTGAGGGTGTATTACGCGCCGAAAGGGGAGAGGGTGAGCCATTTCAGGCCGTTTGCCGACTTTATGAGGATATTCGCGCTCAACACATTCCTTTTCTTCGCCGCGCTGCTTTACGGATACCCGTCGATGATGATTAGAAAGAGGGATTGATACTGGAATGACAAAGATAATACTCGCCATATACGACTATTTTGAACGGCAACGCTGGGCGGCGGCATTGGTGCTGGCGATAGCGGTGTTGACGAGTGTGCTGTTCGGCCTGAGGCTGAAATATGGCGAGAACATAGCCGACTTCCTGCCGCAGAGCGAGGAGAACGGACGCTACACGAAGGTCTATAACCAGCTTGGCGACCAGGGTAAGGTGACGGTTTTGTTTAAGCAGTCGGGTGCGTGCCAGAACGAGGCTGAGATTGACGGTCGGCAGGCGGTGGTGGAGGCTATGGAGAGGTTTGACGAGGTTTGGCAGTCGGATGCGTGTCCGCACAAGGCGGTAGCTGACGGCCAGGAGGAGGCGGTGTTGGAATGCCGTGTGGATGAAAGCCGCGTGCTGGACGCGATAGACGCCATAGGGGAGAACATAGCGACACAGCTTACACAGGAGGACTATGACAGGATGGATTCGCTGCTGGCGCAGCCGGGGTATATAGAAACCTGCCTGAGAAACATAAAACAGATGCTGGCGTTCCCGATGTCGGCGATGGCGCTGCAGACTATAGCGTCTGATCCGCTGAACCTTTTCTCGCCGGCGTTGCAGCGTCTCACGACGCTTGGCTTCAGCGACAGATACAGCGTGGAGGATGGCTTTGTGATGGACACCGCGGGCAACGGCTATGCGTTCATTCATGTGCCGTATGCCTCGTCGGACACACGGGCATACGGAAGGTTGGCAAAACAGATAGAGTGGGTGGCCGACTCGGTGGAGAGAGAGGTGGAGGGCGTGGAGATAAGCGCCGTGGGAGCAGGGCTCATAGCCGCCACCAACGCCAGCCAGATAAAGAGGGACAGCTTCATAGGATTGGCCATCGCGGCGGTGCTAATCATGGCGATACTGATATGCACCATGGGACGCAAGCGGAACATCGTGTGGCTGGCGGCGAGCGTGTGCATAGGGTGGCTTTTCGCGTTGGGAGTGATAGCGCTGGTGAAGCCGAGTCTCTCGGTGATAGTGATAGGTATAGGGTCGGTGCTGATAGGCATAGCGGTGAACTATCCGCTGCACTACCTCGACCACATACGCGACCACACGGACAAGCGGGAGTCGCTGAAAGAGATGGTGGAGCCGCTGGTGACGGGCAACATAACGACGGTGAGCGCGTTTGCCTGCCTGTTGTTTGTGAAGGCGGAGGCGATGCGCGACCTCGGACTTTTCGGCGCGCTGATGCTGATAGGGACCATAGCGGCGGTGATGATATGGCTGCCGCATGTGGCGGAGAGTGGTAGGAGGGGAGATGGAAGATGTAAGAGGCTAGAGGGGAAATGTGAGAATGAAGAGGTTAGAGGTGAGAAGGTGGAGGGAAGAGGGAAGAGGCCGGTTTGGAGAGTTGTTCTGTTTGTGGCGGTGGTGCTGCTGACGGTGGTGTTCGGCTGGCTGAGCACGCGGACACAGTTTGACGCCGACCTGCACAACATAAACTACATGACGGCGCAGCAGCGCGAGGATTTGAAACTGCTGAGCGGAGAAGGGGAGAAACGCACGGACAAGGGCGTGATATACGTGGTTTCGGAAGGCGAAAGCATGGACTCGGCGCTGGCGGCCAACGAGAGACTGATGGAGTCGCTCAAGGGCTATAAGGTGAGCGGAGTGGAAGGTCTGTTGCCTTCGACCGAGAGGCAGCAGGAGTCGTGGGAGCGTTGGAACAGTTTCTGTGAGAAAAACAGCGGGTTGGCCGAGACCGTGAGACGCAAAGCATCGGCGTTGGGATTTTCCGACGGTGCGTTTGAACCGTTCTATGAGCGGATGGAACGGCCTTACGAAGTATGGGACATCGAGAAAAAGGCACCAGAGATAGCGGAGCTCTGCACAGGGCATATCATAAAGAGTGACAATGGTGTGTCGATAGTGAGTTTTGTGGAGGTGGATAGCAGCGAGGTGCAGGCCACCAAGGCCATGATACGCGAGGCTGCGGGCGAGGGGAACTTCGCCTTCGACGTGTCGGACGTGGGGTCGAACCTGGTGAACGACCTGCAGGACGACTTCAACTACATACTCTACGTGTGCGGATTTGTGGTGTTCTTCTTCCTGTGGCTGTCGCTCGGGCGCATAGAGCTGGCAATACTTTCGTTCATCCCGCTGACGGTGGGGTGGCTTTGGATATTGGGTATGATGGACATAGCGGGGGTGAAGTTCAACATAGTGAACATAATACTCGCCACGTTCATTTTCGGACAGGGCGACGACTACACGATATTCATCACCGAGGGTTTGATGTATGAATATGCCTACGGCAAAAAACGGCTGAAGAGCTACAGGCGCAGTGTGATAATCTCGGCGGCGCTGATGTTTGCGGGCATAGGAGTGCTTGTGTTTGCCAAACACCCGGCCATGCGTTCGCTGGGCGAGGTGGCGGTAATCGGCATGTTCACGGTGATATTGATGGCGTGCTACCTGCCGCCGCTGATATTCCGTTGGCTGACGATGCGGAAAGGGGTGCGCAGGGAGGTGCCGATAACGCTTGCGAGACTGGTATATACGGTGTCGGCGCTAGGAGTGTTGGGAGTGCTCTCGATGCTGATAGTGACGCCGTTGACGTACCTTTACAGACTTCTGGCCGGCAAAGGCGAGCGGGCACAGCTGAACTACCACAGGTTCCTGCAATTTATGATGAAAGTGGCTATGAGGCTGCTGCCGAAGGTGAAGACCATGGTGGAGAACCCGCACGGGGAACGGTTTGAGAAGGCTGCGGTGATTGTGGCGAACCACAGGTCGCACCTTGACCTGCCGACTGTGCTGATGCTGCACCCGAAGATAGTGGTGCTGACGAACGACTGGGTTTGGAAGGACCCGCTGTACGGGGTGGTGATAAGATATGCGCAGTTCTATCCTGTGAGCAAGGGCTACGAGCAGCTGGTACCGATGCTGCGGAGCCTGATAGAGAGAGGCTATTCGGTGATGGTGTTCCCGGAGGGCACGCGCTCGCTGGACGGCAGGATAGGGCGTATGCACAAGGGAGCGTTCCTGCTGGCCAAGGAACTCGGGGTAGATATACTGCCGCTGTATATACACGGTGCGGGCGATGTGATGCCGAAGAACGACATACTGCTGAGAGAGGGCAAAATAACGGTGGAGATAGGGGAGAGGATGGAGTATGACAGTTTCCGCGACACGGATGCGCAGACGATAGCGTCGAATATGAGGGTGCACTACGAGGAGCAGATGGCGCGGATGGCGGAACGGATAGAGGACGAGCGGTATTTTATTCCATACGTGCGATACCAATACCTCTACAAAGGTCGCGACATCTACCGTCGCTGCCGCAAGGCTCTGAAGGATATCGAAGGGCAGTCTGTGGGGCAAGGCGAAGTGGCGTTGCTGCGGGCGTTGGCACATAGGAACGAAGAATATCATGTAGCGTTTGACAACGAGGACGACTACCTGGTGGCCTGCAACGTGAACAGGCTGCCCGAGAATCTGCACTACGAATTGAGAAGCGAAAGTGGAACAAATCAAGAGTGATTTTATAAAATGAACATATCAAAGTCATATCAAAGTCATATCAAAGTCATATCAAAGTCATATCAAAGTCACTGCAAAGCCGCTGCAAAGCCGCTGCAAAGTCGCTGGAAGGTCTGTCTTTGTATTTGGCTGTTGGTTTTCGTTGCTGCGGGACCGAGTGTGACGGCGCAGAAGATAGTGCACCTGTATCCCGACTCGAAGAACAAATCGGAGAGGAAGGTGACGCTGGAGTGCTATCCAGTCGAGAACCCGATAGCCACAGTGGTGGTGTGCCCAGGAGGCAGCTACTGCTGGCTTGACTACGAAGGCGAGGGACAGGAGGTGGCGCAGTGGCTTCAGAGCCAGGGTTTCAGCGCTTTCGTACTGCGCTACCGTGTGGCAGGATGGTGGGCTTGGGCGTTCCACTACCGCACCATTTGCCGAGGACGTCAGCAGCCGGATATGTTTAACGACGCACATGCCGCGCTGCGGTGGCTGAACGACCATGCAAAGGAATATAACATAGATACCAAGCGTATAGGTATGATGGGATTTTCGGCAGGAGGCCATCTGGTGATGACTATGGGGTGTTTTGAAAGGGAACTGAAACCGTTGTTTGTGGCACCGATATACCCTGTGGTGACAATGACCGAGGAGTGTGTGCATCGGCGCTCAAGGCGAGGGCTGCTTGGCGACAAGGGCTGGCGCGACGAGAGACTGAGAGATTCGCTGTCGATTGAAAGGCATGTGCCGAAGGATTGCCCGCCCGTGTTTGTGGTCAACTGTGTGGATGACCCTGTGGTGGACTACCACAACAGCATGTTGCTCGACTCGGCGCTTACGGCGCAGGGCGTAAAACACAAATATATACAGTACAAGACTGGCGGCCACGGTTTCGGAGTGAATGAGAAGAAAGGCTCGGAGGAGTGCCGTCCGTGGAAATGGGAGTTTTTGAAATGGTATAAGCAGTTATGATTGCGAGAGTGGATGGCGACGTGAGAATAAAAGGTGTAATACAATAGTTTAGATATGAACGATATAGAATATAAATCAGTAGCGGAGATAAAGGCTTTTCAGGAAGGGTTGCTTGCGCAGGCGCTGAGGTATCTACAGGGACATTCGCCGTACTATGGCCGCATGTTTGCTGAAAGGTCCATAGACATCACAAAGATAACCAAGTTGGAGGACCTGCAGGCCATCCCGTTCACAGAGAAGAAAGACTTGCAGCTCTATAATGACGATTTCCGTTGCTGCCCGAAAGAGAAGATAATCGACTATATAACTACATCGGGCACTTTGGGCGACCCCGTGACTTTCGGATGTACGGAGAAAGACCTGCAGCGATTGGCCTACAACGAGCGCAAGTCGTTTCAGTGCGCAGGACTTGCTCCAGGAAACATAGTGCAACTCATGACCACGCTGGACAAGCGATTCATGGCTGGGTTAGCCTACTTCCTCGGTATCCGCGAGCTTGGAGCCTCGGTGATACGTGTGGGCAACGGCATACCGGAACTGCAGTGGGATACAATCCGCAGGCTGCAGCCAGACACACTTATGTGTGTGCCGTCGTTCATACTGAAACTGCTGCAATACGCCGAGGAACACAATATCGACTATCGCAGTAGCAGTGTGCGCCGCATCATAGGGATAGGAGAGGGACTGCGCGAGCAGGATTTCAGCCTCAACCTGCTGGGACGTCGCATAAAGGAGAAATGGGATGTGGATTTGTTTGCGACATATTCCTCAACCGAGATGGGAGCGACGTTCTCGGAATGTGAGTATGGGCTGGGCGGACATGTGCATCCCGAGCTGATTATCGTGGAGATTATAGGAGAGGATAACAAACCTGTGGCCGACGGCGAAGTGGGCGAGATTGTTGTGACCACGCTCGGAGTGGAGGCGATGCCGCTGCTGCGCTTCCGCACAGGCGACATGGCATCCAAGCATGTGGAGCAGTGCCGCTGCGGTCGCAACTCGTACCGCCTGTCGCCGCTGGTGGGGCGCAAGAACAATATGATTAAGCTCAAGGGCACCACGCTTTATCCTCCTGCAATAAACGATGTACTCGACAACTGCGGCTATGTGGAGAACTACTGTGTGGAGGTGCGAACGAGCGATGCCGGTACCGACGATGTGGTGGTGATGATAAGTCTGCGCGGAGAGCAGGATTTCGACCCCGTGAAGGAGTTGAAAGACAGCTTCCGTTCGCGCATCAGGGTGGCACCGAACATCGAGGTGATGGCCGACGACGAGTTGCGCCGCATAATATTCCCGCCGAAGAGCCGCAAACCTGTGAAATTTATCGATACACGCAAACACTGATTTCCATTTTTAACCTTTAATTTGTTCAATGACCCGTTTCGACGACATACGACACTATACAGACGACGAGATGCTACAGGCACTGAAACGCATCGAGCGTTTTCAGGAACTCAAGCCTGTGGCGGCTTACGCCTTTCCCGATTTATCATACGAGCAGTTTATCGAGCTTCTTGACAGCATCACGAATACGCCTGACTTGCAGCACAGAGTGATGGTGAAAGGCATGGAAAACGTCATAGCCAAGACTATGACCTCGTTCACCTTCTCGGGGCTTGAGAATATACAGCCGGACAAGTCGTATCTCTATATCTCAAACCACCGCGACATCGTGTTGGACGCCTACCTACTTCAGTGCATACTCGACACGCATGGGATGTCAACCACCCGCATCACCTTCGGTGCGAATCTTATGAAGAACGAGTTTCTGCGTGAACTGGGTCTCTGCAACAAGATGTTCCGTACTGAGCGCGGTGGTACGGCAAAGGGATTCTATGCAGCGCTCGCGCACCTTTCGGACTATATCAATAACTCTATATTGAACGATAACGAGTCTGTCTGGATTGCCCAGCGAGGCGGTCGCACAAAGGACGGCTTCGATGTTACCGACCCCGCACTGATCAAGATGCTCGGCATGGCGTCGCCATATAGTGATCTTGTGGCGACATACGGCAGTCTGAACATTGTGCCGCTCTCCATATCGTACGAGTGGGAGCCATGCGACAGCCTGAAGGCCATAGAGCGTTGCAAGACCGTTGACGGGAAATATGTGAAAGCCGAGAACGAGGACCTCATAAGTGTCGTGACGGGTATCACACAGCCCAAAGGTGCTGTGCATCTCTCCATCGGAAAACCTATAACTATAGAGGATTTGGTTGAGCTGCCTTCGGTGCGTAACGATTTCTGCGATGCCTTGGCTGCTATGCTCGACACCAAAATCAACGCGGGATACCATATTTCGCCGAACAACTATATCGCCTGCGACATAATGAACGGCGGTGGTAAATGCTCCGAGCACTATACCTCCGAACAATTTGAGACTTTCTCTGACCGTCTTGAAAAAGTTTTGATCAACAATCCAATGTTTGATCAAGATATGTTACGCAAATATTATCTTCAGAACTATGCAGGGGTATTGGAAAGACGCTTGTCGTAAGATAAAATCTTTTTTTAAGCTTCTATTGTTTATGCCAATAGTGGTGGCGTGTGGTCGTCACTATACGGAGAATTCCCCTAAAGACCAGAGTGTGAAGGTGCGTGTTGTAAAACTAACGGATGTAATGACGGGTGGTGGTATGGCAGAGTATGTAGGTACTGTTGAAGCAGGAACTTCGGTTGATGTCAGTTTCTCGGTAGGAGGACGTCTTACCTCGCTCCGAGTGAAAGAAGGGCAAAAAGTTGGTAAAGGGCAACTAATAGCGTCTATTGACAACACCGCATCGACTAGTTCCTACCAAGCCGCCAAGGTGACACTTGACCAGGCTGAGGATGCTTACCGGCGCGCCAAACAAGTTTATGACAAAGGAAGTTTGCCAGAGGTTAAGTGGATAGAGGTGCAGACACAACGTAATCAAGCTCGCTCGTTATGTGACATAGCGCAGAAAAACCTTTCAGACTGTAATATATGTGCGCCAATAACAGGTACTGTGGCTAAGCGTTTTGTAGAAGTTGGTACCACAGTATCTCCGATGCAGTCGATAGTAAGAATTATTGATTTGAGACATATATGTGTACGTATGAGTGTGCCAGAGACAGACATAACGGGCATATCCATAGGTGATTCAGTGAATGTTCTAATCAATTCCGTTGATAGTTTGTCGTTATCAGGTATTATAGAAGAGAAGGGTGTTTCGGCTGATGCGTTGAGCCATTCCTATCTTGTGCGGATAAGGCTTATTGGTTCGAAAACCCAGCTGTCAGCATTGCTTCCTGGGATGGTGTGCCGTGTGCAGATGAAAGGAGTCGCAGTCAACGCTAATTGTGGACCACGTTTTTCATTCAGGATACTGGTGCCCAGTCGTGCGGTACAGATAGATAATGACGGTTCAAGATTTGTATGGGTGGTTTCAGATGACTCCACTGCTGTGCGCAGGTCTGTGGTTATTGGAGACCTCACTGCCAGCGGTGTGTATGTTACCGACGGACTCTCGCAAGGCGACATCATTGTTACCGATGGCACTCAAAAGATTGCCTCTGGTACGAAAGTGTGTTATTGATGAAACGCAAAAACGGTTTCCTAGAAATAGTTGTTGACAATCCTAAGATTGTCCTGTTGCTGGTGACTATATTGGTCGGCTTCGGGATTTATGGTCTTGATGAGATGAACAAACAGGAATTCCCAGAGTTCACCATACGACAAGGGTTAGTGGCAGCTGTTTATCCAGGAGCTTCTACAGAGGAAGTGGAGCAACAGCTTACGATACCACTTGAAGAGTACCTCTATACATTTGTTGAAGTTGATAAGGAACGCACCTACAGTTACTCAAAGGAGGGTATAGTTTACCTTTATGTTGAACTCGACAACAGCGTCAGCAACCAGACTGAGGTTTGGAGCAAGATTCGTCACGGTCTCAAAGACTTCAAGTCACAACTGCCTGCAGGTGTTTTGGCTATAGTGGTTGTAGACGACTTTGGCAATACTTCGTCATTGCTGGTGACAATGGATTCGAAGGAAAAGACTTACCGCGAGATGGAGGGCTATATGGGGCTTCTCAAGCAGCGGTTGCGCTGTGTGCCAGCTGTCGGCAATATAAAGTCACTCGGAGCACAAAAAGAAGAGATATCTGTATATGTGGACAAAAGCAAGTTGGCCTCCTACGGCATCAGTCACCAGACCCTTTCGGCAGTGCTTTTCTCGCAGGGGTTGCAATCCATAGGCGGTACAATATCTGGTGCTGACGGAGAGATACCAATACACGTGGTCAGCCCTTACAAGTCAGAGTACGAACTCGGTGAGCAAGTGGTATACACGGCACCGACAGGTCAGACCATACGTCTTAAGGACATAGCCCGAATAGAACGTCGCTACCCAGAGCCATCCAATTATGTCACAAAAGACGGCAATCGCGCCCTTGTGCTCTCGATAGAAATGCGTAGCGGCAACAATATAGTGAAGTTTGGGGAGGAAGTGGACAAAGTGCTTAAGGATTTTCAGCGTACTTTGCCGGACGGGGTTTCGCTATACCGCATTACAGACTTGCCACAGGTGGTAGGTCAGTCTATTTGGTCGTTCTTTAAAGACTTGCTTACAGCTATGTTGGTGGTCATAGCCGTCATGTTGTTGCTTTTTCCCCTTCAGTCAGCACTTATCCCAGCCATAGAGATACCGCTTACCACTGCTGTTACCTTCTCTGTAATGTATATCATAGGTTTTGAGATGAACATTGTAACGCTGGCATCGCTAATAGTAACTTTGGGGATGATGGTTGACGACTCGATAGTGATGGTTGATGGCTATATGGACAATATCCACAGGGGGCAGTCGCCGCGTGATGCGGCCATAGGCAGTGCCAAGACGTTCTTCCCCTCGTTGGTGGTTGCTACACTCTCTATTTGTGCCATATTTTTCCCCTATCTTTTTACAATGCACGGACCTTTGGGAGACTTTGTGAAGTTCTTCCCAACCACTATAACCATATCACTCACGATCTCTTTGGCGTTGGCTATGTTGCTTACGCCGTGGCTTGAAATCAAGATGTTGAAGATAGATCCAGCTATCCATCGTGTGCGGCAGCGGAAGTGGTTCTTCTCCCGGTTACAGACGCGTTTTTTTAAGGTTCTGCAAAATGGCTACGAGAGGTTGTTGCACTGGTGTTTTGATCATCCTAAGACAACTCTGATTGCAGGTGTTGTGAACATAATTATAGCGGTGATAGTGTTTCTGAATATGCCGTTGCAGCTTATGCCCAAGGCAGAACGCGACAGTTTTGCCGTTGAAATATATCTACCTAACGGTAGTACACTTGAACAGACTGCCGAGGTGGCGGAGTACTTTGAAGGGGTTTTGCAGCAAGATGCCGATATTGTTAATGTAACAACTTTTGTTGGCACATCTTCGCCGCGTTTTATGGCTGCATACACTCCACAGATGCCATCAAAGAACTATGCCCAGATGATAGTTAAGACCACTGGAAACGATGTAACCGAGCGAGTGGTGCAACGCTATAAGGATTCATATATTGATTCTGTACCCAATGCCTCAATTCGTGTCAAGCAGCTCGACTATCAGGCTGTAAACAACCCTATAGAGATTCGGTTGCGCAGTGAGAACAAAACTGCATTGTTGCAATATGCCGATACGTTGAAGGCCTACCTTTCTCGTTTCGACGAAGACTTGGTATGGGTGCATAGTGATTTTGGAGGATATTCTCCTGCTGTGCGTGTCGATTTAAAACCCGACGAAGCATCGCGTCTTGGAGTGACAAAATCGTTACTTTCGGCCAACCTTGCAACACTATATGGCGGGATGCCAATGACTACTCTTTGGGAAAACGACTATGGTGTACAAGTGAAATTGTATTCGGAGGGGATTCAGACTAATCAGAACACTCTGAATAGACAAGTAGTCAAGCAACCGAATAGCCAATCGATTTCAGACGCACTTGTTCCGACCACACTCCCTGGTGTTTGGGTTCCGCTGCGGCATGTGGCTGATATTAACCCTGATTGGCAACCTTCGCAGATACCGCATCGCAATGGTGTTCCATGTGTCACAGTCGGAGCTGACCTCCGTTTTGGCAAGAGCCAGCCCAAGGTGATGGCCAAACTCAAACCTTGGCTTGAGAATGATTTCCGTCGAATGTTGCCCGATGATGTGGAAATGTTTTATGGTGGCCTTGACGCTGTTAATACGGGAACTATGGGAGATATCGTCGTCGGTCTTATTGCATCAGTTATGATTGTTTTCTTCTTCCTTCTATTCAATTTCAAGTGCATACGGCTCACACTTCTTTCACTCTATGGTACGTTGTTCTGTTTGTTAGGTGCGTTTGTAGGTCTGGCTGTGTTCCGTTGCGACATTAGCCTCACAGCCATTATTGGAATAGTTAGCCTTATCGGTATCAATGTGCGAAACAACATAGTGATGTTTGACCATGCAGAAGAACTTAGACGTGATGGTAGTTCTGTGCGTAATGCAGCGTACGAGGCTGGACGTCGCCGTATGCGTCCCATTTTTCTTACCAGTGCCACAACCGCTGTCGGTGTCATTCCAATGATAATTCACCATAGTGCACTTTGGATGCCAATGGGCATAGTGATATGCTTTGGCATTCTATTCGCAATTCTATTCATTGTTACCGTGATGCCTGTGGCATATTGGAAGATATTCGATGGCTCGAGCCATAGAGTTCACCCCAAACCGATTTGCAATTGTCATTCTCAGACGGCTTGACAGAAATATAATTACAAAGATGTATTATGCGTAAGCTCTGCATATATAGTTATTTGATTTTTGTTTTTTCATGTGCAGGTGTTTCTGCCCAAGTGCTGACACTGGATAGCTGCCGTGCGATGGCCTTGTGCAATAACGCTAAACTTGAAAGTGCGCGGCTGGAGATAGAATCTGCTCGCCAGACCAAATATGCTGCTTTCACAAAGTACTTCCCCACACTTAGTATTGCGGCAGGCTATTTCCGTTCGCAGAATTATCTTATAGATGTTTCGTCCGAAAGCAGCGGAGCCAAAATCGATGCTACATTACGTTTTGATGGCGAGTCAATGGAAGACCGAGTGCAGGCGGCACAAGCAGAACTTGACCGGTTCGGTGTAAACATAGACCTTCAGTCCGAAATTGACAATTTTGTTGATCGTTTTTCTTACGACATTAAATTACAAATGATAGACCGAGGCTTATCGGCCAACGCACTCGTAACACAGCCAATATTTGTTGGAGGCCGCATCGTCAACGGCAACCGTCTTGCCAAGCTTGGTGTTGATGTAGCTGAACTAAAACTTCTAATGTCTGAACGAGAGGTATTGTTCAACGTTGAACAGTATTATTGGCAGGTGGTTATGCTTCGGCTTAAGCTTATGCCTTGTAATCAAGCGTTGGTACTGCTTGATACTCTTTGCAGAGATGCGGAAGCTGCTGTTCACGCAGGAGTAATAGCTCGCACCGACTTGCTCAAAGTTCGACTTAGGCAAAACGAAATGCGCCAAACCCGTTCTCAACTACTCAATGGCATAGAACTTGCCACAATGGCACTTTGTCAATACATAGGCCAGCCATACAACGATTCCGTCTCAATAGATATAGACACAGCATTTTTTGGTGCGGGACATGAAAACAACGGTGCATTCCCTTATGCAAATTGTTCCACCATTCAGGTCTCATCACGGCCCGAATATTCGTTGCTTGAAAGTGCCGTACACGCCGAAAGGTTGCGTTGCAAAATGATTGTTGGAGAAGTGCTCCCGCAGGTCGCCGTCGGAGCAACATACGGCATACAAGATTTAACTGGTGTTTATCGTCAGAATGGCATACTTTTTGCAACAATCAGCATACCAATTACTGCTTGGTGGGAAACAACCCATAATATACGCAAGCAGAAGTTGGCTATACGCATGGCCGAGAATACTCGCAATGACAACGCCGAGTTAATGGCTCTACAGCAGCGTCAAGCATATAACTCTCTTCGTGAGGCCTATGAGCAGATTTCTCTCAAAAACCAGGCTGCATCAGATGCCGCAGAAAACCTTATGGATGTCAAGAACTATTACGATGCAGGCCTCACATCAGTCTCGGATTTTCTTGAAGCACAGACGTTGCTCTATCAAGCCCTGAACCAATATTCCGACCAACTTATCGACTATAAGTTGAAGGAACTCCGTTACCGTCAATTAATAACGGAAGAATCCTTGCGAACAAAGTAGTATCCTATAGAGACATCGAGTAGCATGGCCTATAGTAGGCAATAAATAATGATGTTTTGCGTTTATTATTTTTCAAGGTGTTAGTTTTTGAGAAACAAGCATAATAGGTAATCTACACAATACAATATTAAACGAATAAAAATATTCAAAATGGAACTTAACAACATTCTCGTAATCTCAGGAAAACCCGATTTGAGTGAAGTAATCTCGCAGACAAAGAGCGGCGCGATAGTGAAGAACCTCGTGACCGGAGTGAAATTCCCCGTGTTCCGCAACGAGCGCATCAGCTCGCTGGGCGAAATCCGCATATACACCACCGACGGAGAGGCACCGCTGGAGGACGTGTTCTCGGCGATGTACAAGAAAGAGTCGGCCAAAGCGCTGGGCTTCGACCCGAAGAAGGCGGAGAACAAAGAGCTGTTTGACTACTTCGGCCAGGTGCTGCCGAACTACGATACCGACCGCGTGCACGCATCGGACATCAAGAAGGTGCTGCATTGGTACAACGTGCTGCTGCAAGCCGACAAGCTGACTCCGACGGAGGAGGAGAAAGAGCAGTCAGCGGGCAGCGGGCAGCAGTCAGCTGTGGAAGAGGTGAAAGCCGAGAAGCCGAAGGCAGAACCCAAGCCTAAGAAAGCCGCCGCACCCAAAGCCGCACCCAAGGCGACCGCCAAGCCGAAAGCAACCACCAAACGCACCACAACCGGAAAGAAATCGGTGTAATTAGCGGTTAGCAGTCAGCGGGCAGCAGGCAGTATTGTCCATTCACAATTCACTATTCACAATTCACAATTTTTATGACTTATACCAACCAGCAATACAAACGGCATACAATCACGTCGGCGTTGCCTTACGCCAACGGTCCTGTACATATAGGGCATCTGGCGGGCGTTTACGTGCCTGCCGACATCTACGCCCGCTACCTGCGCTCTGTGGGCGAAGAGGTGCTCTTCATAGGCGGCAGCGACGAGCACGGGGTGCCTATCACCATCAAAGCCCGCAAGGAGGGCTGCACCCCGCAGGACATCGTGGACCGCTATCACGGCATCATCAAGAAGTCGTTTGAGGAGCTGGGCATCTCGTTTGACATCTACTCGCGCACCTCATCGAAAGAGCATCACGAGACGGCGGCTGCGTTCTTCACGAAGCTGTACAACGAGGGCAAGTTCATTGAACGCACCACCAAGCAGTACTATGACGAGGAGGCGCAGCAGTTCCTGGCCGACCGCTACATCACGGGCACCTGCCCGCACTGCGGCAACGAGCACGCCTACGGCGACCAATGTGAAGCCTGCGGCACCTCGCTCAACGCCACCGACCTCATAAACCCCAAGAGCACGCTGAGCGGCAACCCGCCCGTGCTGAGGGAGACGAAACACTGGTTCCTGCCTCTCGACAAAGACGAGCCGTGGCTGCGCCAATGGATTCTGGAGCAACACAAAGAGGACTGGAAGACGAACGTCTATGGACAATGCAAGTCGTGGATAGACGCCGGATTGCAGCCGAGAGCGGTGACGAGAGACCTCGACTGGGGCGTGAAGGTGCCGCTGGAGGAGGCCGAGGGCAAGGTGCTGTATGTCTGGTTTGACGCTCCTATCGGATATATCTCCTTCACGAAGCAGCTGAAAGGCGACGACTGGGAGAAATGGTGGAAAGACAAAGAGACGAAGCTGGTGCACTTCATCGGCAAGGACAACATCGTGTTCCACTGCATCATCTTCCCCTCGATGCTGAAAGCCGAAGGCAGCTACATACTACCGCAGAACGTGCCGGCCAACGAGTTCCTGAACCTCGAAGGCGACAAGATAAGCACCTCGAGAAACTGGGCGGTGTGGCTGCACGAATACCTCGAGGACTTCCCCGGCAAGCAGGACGTGCTGCGCTACACGCTGTGCGCCAACGCACCGGAGACGAAAGACAACGACTTCACGTGGAAAGACTTCCAGCTGAAGAACAACTCGGAGCTGGTGGCGATACTGGGCAACTTCGTGAACCGCACGCTGGTGCTGACTCACAAGTTCTACGAGGGCAAGGTGCCCGCCTGCGGCGAGCTGAGCGACCTCGACAAACAGACGGTGGCGGAGATAGCGAAATATCCCGAGCTGATAGGCCGTTCGATAGAGAATTACCGTTTCCGCGAGGCGGTGGGCGAGATGATGGATCTGGCGCGACTGGGCAACAAATACCTCACCGAGACGGAGCCGTGGAAGCTGATAAAGAGCGACCCCGCGCGTACGGCGACGGTGATGAACCTCTCGCTGCAGATATGCGCCAACCTGGCGGTGCTCTGCGCACCCTTCCTGCCCTTCACCGCAGACAAGATGCACCGCATCATGAACCTGCAGGCGCTGGGTTGGAAAGATGCCGGCCGCACCGACATACTCATGGAAGGCCACATGATAGACAAGCCCGAGCTGCTGTTTGAGCAGATTGCCGACGAAACCATACAGGCGCAGATAGACAAGCTGGAAGCCACCAAGAAACAGAACGAGCTGAACGCCTGGTCGCCGGCAGCGGTGAAGCAGGAAGTGGCCTTCGACGACTTCGGCAAGGTGGATATCCGAGTGGGTACGGTGCTGGAATGCAGCAAGGTGCCGAAAGCCGACAAGCTGCTGCAGTTCAAGATTGACGACGGCATGGGCGGCCGCACCATCGTGAGCGGCATCGCCAAATACTACCCCAACCCCGATGAGCTGGTGGGCAAGCAGGTGTGCTTCATAGCCAACTTCGCCCCAAGGAAGCTGAAAGGGGTCGAGAGCCAAGGGATGATACTGAGCGCCGAAGACCGCGACGGAAGGCTGGTGCTCATAACCCCGTCGCAGCTGGTGACAAGCGGCTGCTCGGTGGGATGATGTTCGTGAAATAGGCAAGTAGCCATTGTGTTTATTTATAGTGAGTAGGAGGCTGTGGTTCTGAATCAGGTCTGAATAAAGTCTGAGTGAAGTCTGGGTAGATAAATGGAAACTATAGATGTTGGAACCTGATTATTCAGATATGGTTTATGAAAAGGCATGAGACTTGGAAACAGGTCTGAATTGTCAAATTGGAAATAATAAATCAAGAAAAAGGAGAGAAAAATGTGTCTTGGTTGGAATACCATTTATTCCCACGGAACCCGTAGGTCACTATAAGTTAAAACTAATTCTTAATTTAGTACGCTGATATACAGTGAGTGCGGAAGGTTGATTATAAATAAACATATTTTTTTTTGTCAGTTTGAAAAAACTTTGTACTTTTGCAAGCGCTTTTGAGAAAGAAGAGTTCTTATAAATCTCGCAAAAACGGTTCGGTAGTTCAGTTTGGTTAGAATACATGCCTGTCACGCATGGGGTCGCGAGTTCGAGTCTCGTCCGGACCGCCAAAGAAGGCTCTCATCTGAGAGCTTTTTTTATGTGGTGTAAAACCCATAATACAGTTTTATACCCCGAACCTTGGGGCTGACCGGTTTTGACAGCAGCGTGAGGGGACGGTAAGCATGCAGGCTCACGCATCAGAAGCCTTGAAAACCGATGCATAACAATAATTGGCGAAAATAACTACGCTCTTGCTGCCTAACCGAAGCACAGTAAGTTAGCTTAATCGCCGCAACAGTTGTGGCGACAAGACATCTCCCGGAGGCCCTTCCCTCTGGCGTCCGACAAGGAGGTGCTCAGAAAAGAGGGATAACCGAAGACCCGCCTCGCGTCAACGGCGAAAATTTGGAGGCTAAGGATGGCGTTGGGTGCCGATGTCCATCACCATCTCGAAAACCAATCACCGGATAAGCATGTAGAAAGCTTTTCTGTCAACTGTTTGGACGAGGGTTCGACCCCCTCCAGCTCCACTTCCAAAGGGAACCCGCTTCCCGATTTCCAAAAGAAAACACTGATAATCAAAAAGATTGTCAGTGTTTTTCTCTTTTTTGCACCTGCTTGCTCTCCGGACTATGGGACCACGGG